>Ga0079226_10000231_pt1 | contig 37350 bp, 34 predicted proteins | sample Poulit2014_FD_76345 | JGI IMG/M metagenome (GOLD analysis project Ga0079226, IMG submission 76345) | Agricultural soil microbial communities from Georgia to study Nitrogen management - Poultry litter 2014 | ecosystem: Environmental > Terrestrial > Soil > Agricultural land | place: USA: Georgia...
GCAAGCTGGCTGCTCATAGAAAGTTAACAGGCTGTAGCAGTTGCAGTGCAGTAAAGCCTCTACCGCCATGGATGGCGGTAGGGAGCCTACAGGGATGTACTTGCGGCGTCTTTACGTAGCTGCAGCTGCTGCAGCCAAGCCGCTCAACTTGAAAACAATTAAATCAATGCTCAGTGTTTATAGAGCAGCTGCCTTACAGCACCTGCACAATGGCATCGGTCACAGCGTCAATGTTGTTTAAATTCAGTGCAGCAACACAAATGCGACCACTGGATACTGCATAAATGGCAAACTCATCACGCAGGCGCTCAACTTGTTCTTTAGTCAGCCCAGTGTAAGAGAACATCCCGCGCTGCTCGGCAACGAAACTGAAATCTCTTTTCGCGCCTTTGGCGGCCAGTTGCTCAACCATCAGCTTACGCATTAACAAAATACGCTCACGCATTTCGCCCAGTTCTTGTTGCCACAAGTCATTCAGCTCAGGGGTGTTAAGCACTGTACCAACAACAGTGGCGCCATGGGTTGGTGGGTTGGAGTAGTTGGTGCGAATTACCAGTTTGAGCTGTGAAAGAACACGTTCGGCTTCTTCTTTGTTATCAGCCACTATGGTTAAAGCACCAACACGCTCACCATACAGTGAGAAAGATTTTGAGAAAGAGCTGGAAACAAAAAATGGCATGCCAGAATCAGCAAACAAACGTACTGCGGCGGCGTCCTCATCAATCCCTTCAGCAAACCCTTGGTAAGCAATGTCTAAAAAAGGCACATGTTTGCACTCTTTGAGTGCATCAATCACCAAACGCCATTGCTCGAGGTTGAGATCAACCCCCGTAGGGTTGTGGCAGCAGGCATGTAAAACGACGATCGACTGTGGCGGCAACTGCCGTAGGTCTTCAAGCATGCCGTCAATGTCCACACCTTGTTTGGCCGGATCATAGTAACGGTAGTGTTGCACAGGAAACTCAGCGGCCTCAAAGAGTGCACGGTGGTTTTGCCAGCTTGGATTGCTGATTGCCACTACAGCATCGGGCAATAAGCGCTTCAAATAGTCAGCGCCAATTTTTAAAGCACCTGTACCACCAATGGCTTGGCTGGTTACTAGGCGGCCTGATTGAATGATTTCTGAGTCAGCACCAAACAACAGCTTTTGCACCGCAGTATCGTATGATCTCACTCCATCAATGGGCAGATAACCGCGTGGGGCTTGTTCCTCAGCACGCGCTTTTTCAGTGAGTTCGACGGCTTTAAGAAGTGGGATTTCGCCAGCTTCGTTAAAATACACACCAACACCGAGATTGACTTTTTGCGGGCGGGTGTCAGCGTTAAAAGCTTCGTTTAGACCCAAAATAGGGTCACGTGGCGCCATTTCGACGGCAGAAAACAGACTCATGTTGTACGGGCTCGTTAGTAGTGGGTTTGAAGGTATTAGCTTAACAGACACTGCGCCGAGACGCAGCGCGAATCCACAGGTATTATAAGCGGCTAGGTCAGTTTTCGCAGTTTTGTTTAACGTTCTTTGTTGCGGTGTTATACCGCGCTGGTTATTAGAGGTTTGCATGTCGCGCTTTGAGCTTGTCACACAATTCCAACCCGCCGGTGATCAGCCAGAAGCCATTAAGAAACTGGTGGCAGGGCTTGAGGCAGGGCTGTCGCACCAGACGTTACACGGGGTAACAGGCTCTGGAAAAACCTTTAGCATGGCCAATGTTATTCAACAGGTACAACGTCCGGCAATCGTGCTTGCCCCGAATAAAACCCTTGCTGCACAACTTTACGGCGAGTTTAAAGAGTTTTTCCCAAACAACGCTGTTGAGTATTTCGTTTCATATTATGACTATTACCAGCCGGAAGCCTATGTGGCTGCTTCAGATACATTTATCGAAAAAGATGCCTCCATTAATGACCACATTGAGCAAATGCGCCTATCGGCAACCAAGGCTCTGCTTGAACGCCCAGACGTTATTATTGTTGCCACGGTGTCCTGTATTTATGGTTTGGGCAGTCCAGAAAGCTATTTGAAAATGGTGGTGCATCTGGATCGGGGTGATCGAATTGATCAACGCACCTTGTTAGCACGCTTAGCCGATTTGCAATACACCCGCAACGAAGTGGATTTTTCCCGAGCCACCTTCCGAGTGCGTGGCGATGTGATTGATGTGTATCCAGCAGAATCAGATTTTGAAGCCATTCGTGTAGAGCTCTTTGATGATGAGGTGGAAAATATCAGCGCTTTTGATCCACTGACTGGTAAAGTCATTGGCCGCTTGCCGCGCTTTACTTTTTATCCGAAGTCGCACTATGTAACACCCCGTGAAACGCTCTTAGAAGCTGTTGAAAATATTAAAGTAGAGCTCAATGAGCGCTTAGAATATTTGCGCAATAATGATCAGCTGGTTGAGGCGCAACGCTTAGAGCAGCGCACCCGTTTTGACTTGGAGATGATCATCGAGCTGGGCTACTGCAACGGCATTGAGAACTACTCGCGCTATTTGTCAGGTCGCGAGCCCGGTGCAGCACCGCCCACTTTATATGATTATTTGCCCGACAACGCTTTGTTGATTATTGATGAATCCCACGTTGCGGTGCCGCAAATCGGTGCCATGTATAAAGGTGACCGCTCCCGCAAAGAGAATCTGGTTAACTATGGTTTTCGCCTGCCGTCAGCTTTAGATAATCGCCCTATGCGCTTTGATGAGTGGGAGGCGGCCAGTCCGCAAACCATATTTGTCTCCGCAACCCCAGGAAATTATGAGGCAGAGCATGCCGGGCAGGTGGTTGAGCAAGTGGTACGCCCCACAGGTTTAATTGATCCTGAAATAGAAGTGCGCCCAGCACTCACCCAAGTGGATGATTTACTCTCGCAAATCAGCGCGCGTATCGCCCAAGATGAGCGGGTGCTGGTCACCACTTTAACCAAGCGCATGTCGGAAGACCTGACTGAATACCTAGGCGACCATGGAGTGAAAGCCCGTTATTTACACTCAGATATTGATACGGTTGAGCGGGTAGAGATTATTCGCGACCTACGGATGGGCGTATTTGATGTGCTGGTGGGGATTAACTTGCTGCGTGAAGGTTTGGATATGCCTGAAGTGTCTTTGGTGGCTATTTTAGATGCCGATAAAGAAGGCTTTTTACGCTCCGAGCGCTCTTTAATTCAAACCATTGGCCGTGCTGCGCGCAACCTTAATGGTAAGGCAATTCTTTACGCCGACCGCATCACCGGCTCCATGGAAAGAGCCATTGATGAAACCAACCGCCGCCGTGAAAAGCAAATAGCCTTTAATGAAAAACACAATATTACCCCTGTGGGCGTGAAAAAAAGTGTGCAAGACATTATGGAAGGTGCTGTAGTGCCGGGCGCGCGCAGTAATAAGCGCAAAGCCCAAGCGCGCGCAGCGGAACAAGCTGCTGAGTATGATCAACAACTGCGTACACCTGCTGAGGTGGTTAAAAAAATCAAGCAGCTTGAAGAACAAATGTATCAATTGGCCCGTGATCTTGAGTTTGAAGCCGCAGCACAACTGCGTGATGAAGTGCAGCGTTTACGTCAACGCTTATTAGAAATGTAGTGGCCCAAGTGTTGACTAAAATAATAGGCTGAGAGCTGCCATTGCTCTACAGCAGTCATTGGCAGCTGGAGCGAACCGCTTAGAGTTTGCTAAGATACTGCATTACCTTTCCATTCTTTTTTAACTTAGAGTGAACTAAATGACCACTGTACGAACCCGTATTGCACCTTCACCAACCGGCGATCCGCATGTTGGCACCGCTTATATTGCCTTATTTAATATGTGCTTTGCCCGTCAACACGGTGGTCAGTTTATTCTGCGCATTGAGGACACCGACCAAGAGCGTTCCAGTCGTGAGTCTGAACAGCAAATTTACCAAGCGTTACGCTGGTTAGGCATTGAGTGGGATGAAGGCCCCGATGTGGGTGGCCCCCATGGCCCTTATCGACAAAGTGAGCGTGCGGCTATTTATAAAGAGCATGCCGATATGTTGGTTAAACAAGGCCATGCTTTTCCATGTTTTTGCAGCGCTGAACACCTTAATGCGGTACGTGCCAAACAAATGGCGGCTAAGCAAACCCCTGCCTATGATGGCAAATGTTCCCATTTAGACCCCAGCGAAGCACAACGCCGAGTTGCCGCCGGTGAGTCCCATGTGATTCGTATGAGAGTCCCAACCGAAGGCGTCTGTGTGGTTGATGATATGCTGCGCGGTAAGGTGGAAATTGGTTGGGATCGCATGGATATGCAGATTCTAATCAAAACCGATGGATTGCCCACTTATTTCCTTGCCAACGTGGTGGATGATCACCTGATGGGGATTACCCATGTGTTACGCGGTGAAGAGTGGCTGCCTTCAGCACCTAAGCTGATTGCCCTGTATGAGTATTTTGGTTGGGAGCAGCCAAAATTATGCTATATGCCATTGTTGCGCAACCCAGATAAAAGTAAGTTGTCTAAGCGCAAAAATCCAACCTCAGTGACCTTCTACGAGCGTATGGGTTACTTACCTGAAGCCATGCTGAACTATTTAGGGCGCATGGGCTGGTCCATGCCCGATGAGCGAGAAAAGTTTTCCCTGGAAGAAATGATTGAGAACTTTGATATTCAGCGGGTGTCCCTTGGTGGGCCGATCTTTGATGTGGAAAAGCTGTCTTGGCTCAATGGTCAGTGGCTGCGTGAGCTCAGTGTTGAGCAGTTTGCTGATGCTGCGCGTAAGTGGGCGTTTAATGATGACTACTTGATGCAAATTGCCCCCTTAGTGCAAGGCCGTGTGGAAACCTTTAGCGAAATTACCCCGCTGGCTGGCTTCTTCTTCACCGGTGCAGTTGCTGTTACGCCAGAGCTGTTAAAGCATAAAAAACTGGATGCCGATCAAGTGCGGCAAGTGTTGCAGTTGGTGCTCTGGAAGCTGGAAGCTTTGCGTCAATGGGATAAAGAGGGCATTACTGACTGTATCCATGCAACAGGTGGCTTGCTCGACCTGAAATTACGCGACATTATGCCGTTAATGTTTGCCTCTATTACGGGGCAAGCCAGTTCCGTTTCGGTGCTGGACGCGATGACCATATTAGGACCAGATTTAACCCGTTTCCGCTTGCGCCAAGCCTTAGAAGTGCTGGGTGGTGTTTCAAAGAAAGAAACCAAAGCCTGGGAAAAACTATTAGTGGAAGAGTAATCCCTTGGATAAGCGCGCCGCACCAGCCCTGCCACTGGTGCGGCAACTTATTTCACAGCATGTTTCACAGCATGTTTCACAGCATGCTAGCTTTTGAAAAACTGCCGAACATTAAGACTTTGGCAGACACCAGCAAGTGCCGCTTTAATTAAGCGATTGCGAGCCGCTTTGGGCAAGGGGTTGAACCAGCTGATAACCGTGTGACTGCAGCCTAAACGCAATGCTTCATAGGCCAGATCTTGGCTGCTTTGTATGCCCCTAGGCCGCAATAGCAAGATGCGCTCACGGTTTAACCCAGCATCACGTAACCACTGGGCAGTGATTTGCTTGGGTGGCGAAACTAAAGTGAGCCAGCGGTTGTCTTGTCCTTCACTTAACTCGCGCAGAATAGGTGCCAGCAGGTGTAAGCATTGTTGCGAGCGACCGGATAAGGAGATTTCGCTAAAAACGCTTTCATCTACGGCCGCCTCTGTCTCTGCCCGTGATTTCCTCGGCACATCAAATAAAGGTGCAATGCTTGAGTTGCAAGAGCGCCGCGGTGACTCGAACAGTGATATTTGATAAGACATAAAACCTCTTTAGCGGCGAATCACACCGACACTTAAACCTTCAATGATCAGTTCTTGGGTTTTTAAATCCACTTTAATAGGTTCGAAATCAGGGTTTTCTGCCAGCAGCCAGACAGTGTCGCCTTTGCGCTGGTAGCGCTTAACGGTAACCTCATCATCAATCCGCGCCACCACGATTTGACCGTTACGGGCTTCTTTAGTGATGTGTACAGCCAGTAGGTCACCGTCCAAAATCCCCACGTCTTGCATGCTCATGCCGCGTACTTGCAGCAAGTAATCGGCACGGGGTTTAAAGAAACTTGGGTTAACAGGGCAGGTGTTCTCGATATGCTGTTGCGCCAAAATCGGCTCACCAGCAGCCACACGGCCAATAATGGGCAGCTCATCCTCATTGAAAGGTAAGTCGTCTGGGGCTGTTTCAATGATTTTGATACCCCTTGATGCACCAGGGATCATTTCAATGGCGCCTTTGCGTGCTAAAGCTTTTAGATGATCTTCAGCGGCGTTAGGTGATCTGAAGCCTAAATCTTTAGCGATTTCTGCGCGAGTCGGCGGGTAACCATTCTCTTCGATCCAAGTCTTAAGAAAGCTTAAGATTTCTGACTGACGTTTCGTTAACTTAGACATAATCTGACTCTGTTGTTTTATACAGTGACTGTCATTATATACAGCTGTTGTCGAGATGCAACAGTGGTCTGGTTGTCTGCAGTTCATCGAAATAAAGTTGCAGGGCGGCACAACCAACTGAACTAAGTGGAGGACAGTTGCAGAAGCGTTGTGCTGGCATCATAAGCCCCGGCAAGTTTTAAGGCTGTGCCTAAAGTGTCTGAAAGTTGCTTGTGCTTAGGTAACAACAGCACTTCTATGGGGTGCGGAGTGGGGCTTAAAGTTAAACGTACATAGGGGCTGCCGGTTTCGACAAGGGCTGTCATAAACTCAGGGTCATCCCAAGCCTGCTCAGGCATGATGGGCATGTGGTAGTGGCGAGCAATGTTATGCACTGCATTGCGGTCAATCATATAGCGGTTGATGTGAGCAGCCTTAGGCAGTTCTAAACCGCGCAGTCGTGCATAAACCACCGCGCAGGCAAATTCACAGCTGCATTTTTGTCCTGCCCAAAACAATTCAGGCCCTAGCCAGCTGGCTTGCAGTAGCTGGATGGGCTGTTCAGTAAAAAAGTCTGGAATGGCCTGTTCAATGGTTTTTTTGAAATCGCGGTAACTGATGATACGTACTGAACGACAATCACCGCTGCTCGCAAAACGCTCTAGGCTTGATAAGCTTTCAGAGCCCAGCTGCAGTTCGCCAAAACCATACAGCTCTCGTAAATCAATAATACTTTGTGTGTCAGTCTCTTTTTTTATTAAGTGATTAAGAATTGTATGGGCTTGGCTCTTATCTTCTTGTACAGGTCCAGACAGGGCATGGCGCGGCAATTTATAGAGGTGTTGAAAATTGAGATTATTTTCCCAGCTGACGGTGAGCTGTGGCGCATTAAAGCCACTAAAGGGCAGCTCAATACGTTGTGCAATCTGCTTAGGCGTGTAGGTGCGAGAGCCGTGCATCAGCCTACTAAAGAGTCTTTTGAAACGGCTTGCTAAAGCTGCCGATGAAATCTGTCGTTGCATGGTTTAGGTAGCACCTTAAGGTCAGCATGAGTCACACTAAGCAGTCACATTACACATGATACAATAGCTGTTCTAAAGGCACAGGGCGAAATTGACGCAGAGTTTGCTATGCAAAGCTTAATCTTTGATCTTTCAATACCGGCACAGGAGTATTTACGCGTCTATCAAGGCACCGCACAACGGGTGTTGGTGCGTAGTCGAGATGGCCGCACGGTCAGTATTCCTGCGCGGCATTTACAGCGCTTTTTGACCCACGATGGCATCTCTGGCAGTTTTATAATGAACTTTAATAAGCAAGGACAGCTATTAGACCTGCGCAGGTTAGCTTAACGGGCTATAATTCAAAAAATTCATCTAACTGAGTTGATGCCTATTAATATGTACAGCTTATCTCGTCGCTTACTATTCAAATTATCACCAGAAACTGCCCATGAGCTATCCATTGATCTGCTGGGGGCCGCCGGACGTTTGGGCCTGACTAAACGCCTCACTAAACAGCCCAGTGCTTTGCCAGTTAATGTGATGGGGCTGGAGTTTCCAAATCCAGTGGGTTTGGCTGCAGGTCTTGATAAAAATGGTGATGCCATTTTAGGGTTGTCGGGTTTAGGTTTTGGTTTTATTGAAATAGGTACCATTACCCCGCGGGCGCAACCGGGCAACCCAAAACCGCGCTTATTCCGCTTGCCAGCTGCGGAAGGGGTAATCAACCGCATGGGATTTAATAACCAGGGTGTTGACTATCTCTTATCACGGGTTAATAACGCTAAGTTTGCTGGTGTGCTGGGCATTAACATTGGTAAAAACGTTGACACCCCTGTGGAAAATGCTGCGGATGACTATTTAATCTGTCTCGATAAAGTGTATAGCAGTGCCAGTTATATTACGGTGAATGTCAGCTCGCCCAACACCCCAGGTTTACGCTCATTACAGTTTGGTGATTCGCTTAAATATTTGCTGGATACTTTACGTGAGCGTCAGGAAGACCTCACGGTAGTGCATGGTAAACGAGTGCCGCTGGCGATCAAAATCGCACCTGATATGACAGATGAAGAAATTGTAACTGTGGCCAATATTTTAGTGGAAACCGGTATGGATGCGGTTATTGCAACCAATACCACTGTATCTCGAGAAGGGGTTGAAGGCATGTTGCATGCCGACGAGGCAGGGGGCTTATCCGGTGCGCCGGTTCGTGAGCAAAGCACCCATGTGGTGCGTGTGCTGGCCGATACCTTAGCAGGGCGTTTACCCATTATTGCTGCAGGGGGCATTACCGAGGGGCAGCATGCTGCAGAAAAAATCAAAGCCGGGGCAAGCTTAGTGCAAGTTTATTCTGGCTTTATTTATAAAGGGCCTAAGCTGATAAGAGAGTCGGTGGATGCCATTGCCGAATGTACACCGCGCCGTTAGTTGGCCGCGCTTTTAAAGCATGAGGCTTAAATTAAAGCCTCATGGTATACAATGCTTAATTGATTATCAGACGACATTAAGCTCGTTGAGTCGATGAATACCTGCAGTACCGCGATAACCATCCCAGTTATCAGCGCGTCCTTCACGCCAACCGTTCAGCCATGCATGGCGAGTGGCAGCTAAATGAAAAGGACAAAGCTCACGGGACTTACCACTCACACCATGTTGGTAGCCCCGTATAAATGCACGTTCTAACGGATCACGCTTAAGTTTTCTCATTGGGTGTAGCCCTCTGTTTCGACAATAATGTTACCGTTGGCAATAAAATAAAGCCGTATACTGTATTGCTATGGATGCGCCTGTTGTTAATGAAGATTTTTTAATCGGTTGCTTGCATAGGCGTCTAAGAGTTCTAACTAACAGCAGCTTGAGTTGGAATGAATATTTTTACATATTGAAAGCTGCGGTTAGTCTTAAAAAACATAAGCCGTCTGTAGCCACGCAGTCAATATTTGTCTGAAGCCCAACCTTGAGCCATTGGCAAGTAAACGAAGAAGGTCAGCTGACTTGAATGCTGGCAGATACAGACTATAAATAAATGAGTAAATCCGACCAAAGGTCACGCTGTAGAACAGAGTGCGCCCGGTGAATCATCGTAATAATTTAATACCCATTGGAAATTCTATGCCCGCTAATAAAGAAATTGAACTCTATTTAACCTGCCCAAAAAGCTTAGAAGGCTTGCTGTTGACTGAGGCGCAAAACCTTGGATTAACAGATGCGCGGGAACAATTGTCGGGCGTAGCAGGCCGTGGCACTTTACAAACAGCGTATCGTTTGTGTTTGTGGTCGCGCTTGGCGAATCGGGTGCTTTTAGTCCTTAAACGTTTTCCTGTGAAAAACGTGGAGGATTTGTACCATGGTGTCAATGACGTGGACTGGTCCGAGCATTTAGATCCCAAGGGTTCTTTATTCGTGAGTTTTACTGGGCGCGGCTCAGGGATTGATAACACCCACTTTGGCGCTTTAAAAGTAAAAGATGCCATTGTTGATGGCTTGCGTGATGCAGCAGGCCGTCGCCCGTCAGTGGATAAAGTCAATCCAGATATTCGTGTGCATCTACACCTGCGTCGTGGTGAAGCCACTTTATCACTGGACCTCTCTGGCACCAGTTTGCACCAGCGTGGTTACCGCTTGCAGCAGGGTGCTGCGCCGTTAAAAGAAAACCTTGCCGCGGCTATTTTGCTCCGTGCCGGCTGGCCCGAGCTGGCTAAACAGGGCGCGGCTCTAGTGGATCCCATGTGCGGTGTGGGTACCTTTTTAGTTGAAGGAGCCATGATGGCTGCAGATATTGCGCCGAACCTGACTCGCGAGCGCTGGGGGTTTAGCCATTGGTTAGGCCATGTGCCGGCTGTTTGGCAGGCACTGCATGAAGAGGCGCAGCAGCGTGCCCAGGACGGTTTGGCACAACGCCCGCTATGGATTCGTGGCTATGAAGCAGATCCGCGTTTAATTCAACCAGCGCGCAACAACATTGAACGTGCTGGCTTAAGCGCTTGGATTAATATTTATCAAGGTGAACTGGCCACTTTTGAGCCCAAGCCGGACCAAGGACAAACTGGACTGGTGATCACCAACCCACCTTACGGTGAACGCTTAGGTGATGAAGCCAGTCTGTTGTATTTATACCAGTTTTTAGGTGAGCGTTTACGCAGTGCCTGTTTAGGTTGGCAGGCTGCGGTGTTTACAGGCTCACCGGAACTGGGCAGGCGCATGGGCTTGCGCAGTCATAAACAGTATTCTTTGTTTAATGGGGCACTGCCTTGTCGTTTATTATTGTTTCTGGTTGAGCCTGAGCGATTTGTCCTATCAGAGCGCACAGCTAGCGATAGTCAGCCCAGCTCAGCAGCGCCTGAGGATGCGGCACCACGCTTAACCGGTGCGCCGCAGGTTACTGCGGCAGAACCAGCACGACTAACAGAAGGCGGGCAAATGTTTGCCAATCGCTTGAGAAAGAATTTGCGCCAACTGGGCCGCTGGGTGCGCAGAGAGAGCATTGAATGCTATCGCTTGTACGATGCGGATATGCCTGAATATGCTCTAGCCATTGATGTGTATGGGGATTGGTTGCACGTGCAAGAGTATGCAGCGCCGCGCACCGTGGATGCAGAGGCTGCGCAAGGGCGGTTTTTAGATGCTTTGGCGGCCATTCCCACTGTGCTGGACATACCCCCAGAGCGTATTGTGATTAAACGTCGCGAGCGCCAGACAGGTACCCGTCAGTATGAGCGTCAAGCCGAGCGCGGTCAGTTTATGACGGTGACTGAGCATGGCGTCAAACTTTTGGTCAATCTGACTGATTATTTAGATACTGGATTGTTTCTTGACCATCGACCGATGCGTAAACGCATTCAGCAGGAGGCCGCTGGTAAACGTTTTTTAAATTTATTCTGCTACACTGCTGTGGCTACTGTGCATGCGGCAGTCGGCGGGGCGCGCACGACAACCAGTGTGGATCTATCAAAAACCTACTTGGATTGGGCTAAGCGTAACTTAGCTTTAAATGGCTTTTCAGAAAAACATAATTTAGTGCATGCCGATGTGATGGCATGGCTGGAAAATGACCGTGAAACCTATGATCTGATTTTTGTTGATCCGCCCACTTTCTCTAATTCCAAGCGCATGGATGATGTGTTTGATGTGCAGCGTGATCATGTACTGTTGCTGGATCGTGCCATGGCGCGCTTAGCGCCGGGTGGCAGTTTGTATTTCTCAAACAACTTTCGACGTTTTGTATTGGATGACAGTTTACAACATCGTTATCAGGTGAAAGACATCACTGGGCAGACCTTTGATCCTGACTTTTCACGCAATCAACGCATTCACCAAGCCTGGCATTTTACCCAGCGCAGTGATTAATTTATATCGTCTATTGTATGGCTAACGCGTACAATAGCTCGCTTGTCTTAAATACCTTAATAAAAACCCACCGGGAGGTGCTTTAAATGAATGATACAACTGAACAAACTGCAGTCGCGCCCGTAGGCGAGAAGCTACAAAAAGTCTTAGCCCGTCGAGGCTTTGGTTCGCGACGGGAAATGGAGCGCTGGATCAGCGATGGCCGTGTACTAGTCAATGCGCGCGTAGCTAAGCTGGGCGCGCGGGTGGATGCTTTAGATGCGATTACTGTTGATGGGCGTCCCCTAAAAACTGAAGGTGCCGATTATCAGCAGCGCCGCGTGCTGATTTATAATAAGCCCGATGGCGAAGTTTGTACCCGCAAAGACCCTGAAGGCCGGCCAACAGTGTTTGATCGTATTCCACATCCCCATGTAGGGCGCTGGATTAATGTCGGTCGTCTGGATATCAACACCACGGGGTTACTGATGTTTACCACTGATGGCGAGCTGGCGAACCGTTTGATGCATCCATCGTATCAAATGGACCGTGAGTACGCTGTACGGGTACGCGGTGAAGTGACCGATGAAATGCTTGAGAACCTCAAAAAAGGTGTGATGCTTGAGGATGGACCTGCCAAGTTCACTGATATTCAAGCGGCGCCAGGCGAGGGTGACAGTATTAACCGCTGGTTTCATTGTGTGGTGATGGAAGGCCGTAACCGTGAAGTGCGTCGTCTTTGGGAGTCGCAAGGGCTGGTGGTCAGCCGTTTGAAGCGAGTACGCTTTGGCCCTGTATTCCTCACTTCTGAAATGAGAATGGGCCGTTGGCGGGAAATGGATCAAAATGAGGTGGATATTCTAAGTAAAGAAGTGGGCTTGGAGCCTGTTGCTTTGCCGGAAATGAACCTTAAGGCCAAACAAAAGCAAGAGCGTCAGCAGCGTAAAACTGCACGGCCATTGAGCCATCAGCGTAATCCACGCCGTGGTGAAAATAAAACGGTCTACAGTGGCAGTAAAGAGCAGCCTGATGAGTTTGCCAGAGCCCCGAGAAAGCCACGCCAGAGTGGAGCCGCTGCGCGTAAAAAAACGCCGCCACGCCGCCTCCGTCCAGAGTAATCCGCAAACTGGACTGTTAATTAGGGTGCAACCTGCACTTGGTTGCGCCCATTGTTTTTCGCTTTGTACAGTGCTCGATCAGAGCGCTGTAACAAGCTATCCATAGTGTCCTTGTCAGCTAATATTGCACAACCAATGCTGGCGGTTACTTTGATATGTTGTTGCTCAACTTGGATAGTCAGTTGCGTCAAATGATCAAGAATACGCTGCGCCACTAAAATGGCATATTGCTTGGCCGTATTGGGCAGTACCGCTAAAAACTCTTCGCCACCGTAGCGAAATAAAGCGTCAGTGGTCCGCAGTTGTTGCTGAATATGCTGAGTCACTTGGGTGAGCACATAATCCCCAGCGCTGTGTCCATACTTATCATTAATTCTTTTAAAGTGGTCAATATCAATCATTAAGACTGATAAGGGTTGCTGGTGACGCACTGCAGTGTGAATGTCGCGCTGTAGGGTTTGCTGCATGGCGCTGCGGTTACCAATTCCTGTGAGCGGGTCGCGCAAGGCATTTTTTAAAGTAGCCGCATAAAGAAGGCCATTACGCAAAGGGAACACTAAACTGCACATAATAGACTCAAAGTCAGCTAATTCTTGCTCGCTGAACTCTTTATTGCGGGTAAAGGTAATGCTGCCTAAATCTTCTTGCTGATAATTCAGCGTGTAATTGATCGCATAGCTGTGAACTGCGCCCAGCTCAATGACCACATCTTGTGCTTTATGGGTAAAGGTCAATGACTGATAGCTTACTAAACGCTGCGAGATCTTAAAAAAGAGGGCCAGAATTTCTTCAAGCACTAATGTGCTCTGCAGCTGGTTGGCAAGCAGCAAGCGTACCTCTTCATGGCTCATTGCAATTAAAGGTGTTGCTTGCGCTGAGCTGGGAGGTTGCTTAGCAGCATTTGCTAAGCTGATGACGTTTGACTGTAATCGTGTGTGCATAATATGACTTCACCTTAAGTGATACTGTCTATGCTTATGCGATAATCATGCCAAGTGCAGTAGAGTCACTGCTCAGGCCATCAAAACGCTATCATGGCTGGCAGGCGTCAAAAATGCGGCACTTTTAGCGTCCACTATGGGCAGTGTGGATTACGGGTGGCAATACTCTGCCGGATAAAGTGCGCAGCGGATAAAAATTGCGAGGAAAGTTGCTGAGCGCTTGCAGGGTTGAATGGAGTACAGCGCCTGAGTTGATCGGTAGGCGCTGTGTTGTTGTCATTATTGAGCGTTAAAAGCCTGACCGCTAACCTCTTTACTGTCTGGGCCCATTAAGTACAGATATACCGGCATAATCTCAGCTGGTGTTGGCTTACTTAGCGGGTTTTCCCCTGGGTAAGCATGAGCGCGCATATCGGTGCGCGTGCCGCCAGGGTTAACACTGTTAGCACGGATACTGGTGCCATCCAGCTCATCAGCCATGACCTGCATCAAGCCTTCGGTGGCAAACTTAGAAACGGCATAAGCCCCCCAGTACGCACGTCCTTTTCGACCTACGCTGCTTGAAGTGAAGATGACTGAGGCGTCTTTGGATAGGCGTAAAATTGGCAGCATTGCGCTAGTGAGCATAAACATTGCGTTCACGTTAATTTGCATCACTTTGGCAAAGCTCTCGCCAGTCAGCTGCTCTAAAGGTGTACGAGGCCCTAAAATAGAGGCATTGTGCAACAAGCCGTCGAGACGTCCAAACTCGCTTTCCACCATTGCCGCCAATTCGTGGTAGGCATCCGGCTGAGCGGTTTCCAAATCCAATGGGATAACCACAGGCTCTGGGTGTCCCGCCGCTACAATTTCATCGTAAACGCTGTTGAGGTTTTGTTCGGTTTTACCCAGCAGCAAAACAGTTGCGCCTAGGGCTGCGTAGTTGCGCGCGGCTTCGGCGCCAATGCCCCGGCCAGCGCCTGTCACAAGGATGATTCGATCTTTCAGTAAATCGGCAGGTGCGGTGTAATCAAACATAAAGGGTTCCAGTCATATCAATAGTTTAGCACTAGATGTTAAAGCTTGGTTAATCTAAGCTGGCTGTGTTTTAAGTGTCGAGCAATTTGGTGAGCTCAGCGATGCTGTCAATAACTGCGTCAGCCCCCCAGTTGCTTGGGTTCTCGTCAGCTGGGTGATAACCGTAACGCACCGCCACAGTGCGCATATCAGCAGCGCGACCGGCATCAATGTCGCGTTTATCATCCCCCACATACAGCACTTGCTGAGGCTCAAGTGCCAACTGTTCACAAGCCGCCAGTAACATATCAGGGGCAGGCTTGCTGTTTTGCACATGCTCAGGGCACAGCAGTACCGCGCAGCGCGACGATAGTTTTAAGGCGTCCATAATGGGCTGCGCGAAACGTAGCGGCTTGTTGGTTGCTACACCCCAGGTGATGCCAGTGTTTTCAAGCCATTCAAGGACTGCTAAGACACCGGGAAAAGGTACAGTGAACTGAGTGTGCTGTTGTTCGTAACGGGCCAAGAACTCATTTTTTAAAGGTTCAAGCTCAGGACTGTCGGCTGATAAGGAAAAGGCATACGCCACCATGGCTTGCGCACCACGTGAAGCCTGTTCACGAAAATCCGTATCCGCGTTCATGGGGGGTAGCCCCTGCTCAGTGCGCATACGTTGCAAAATGGCGTAAAAATCCCGTGCAGTATCCAGCAGGGTGCCATCCATATCAAAGAGTACCGCTTGAATACGCATCAGGCTGCCCTAGTGGTGTGCAACATATAGTTGACATCAACGTCAGCTTCGAGCTTATAGCGCTTGGTCAAGGGGTTGTAGGTGAGACCAATAATATCCTCAACCTGCAGCCCAGCAGCGCGGCTCCATGCGCCAAGCTCAGAAGGGCGAATAAACTTTTTAAACTCATGGGTGCCACGGGGCAGTAAACCCATAATGTATTCAGCGCCGATGATGGCAAATAAGTACGCTTTCGGGTTGCGGTTGATGGTGGAGAAAAACACCTGACCGCCTGGCTTAACCAGTTTGTAGCAAGCGCGAATAATGGACGCTGGGTCCGGCACATGCTCGAGCATTTCTAAGCAAGTCACCACATCAAATTGCTCAGGCATTTCTTCTGCCAAAGCCTCTGCGGTGATTTGTCGGTAGCTGACATCAACACCGGTTTCCAGTTGGTGTAAGCGAGCAACAGCTAGCGGTGCTTCGCCCATATCAATACCCGTGACCTGCGCGCCGCGTTGCGCCATGGCTTCGCTTAAAATACCGCCACCGCAGCCCACATCTAAAACCTTTTTACCCGCCAAAGGGGCACGCTGGTCGATCCAGTTGACCCGCAGCGGGTTGATATCATGTAGCGGCTTAAACTCACTTTCACGATCCCACCAGCGGTGTGCTAAGGCTTCAAATTTGGCAATTTCAGCATGATCAACATTGCTCATAACCCAGTCCTATATGATATGTGGCCACATGGTAAATAGCACATGATGCCAGTTTTTAATGGCTTTTGCTTTAATGTTCCTCAGTGGTACAGGTCTATTGCTATAAGTTGCTTTAACTGTACCTGCTATCGTGCTGATAAACCTGATATTTTTCTTGCCCAGGTTTGGCTGGTTGCTATTATTTTTTGCTCATCCATGCGCACTAATTGACGGTCTTTTAGCAGCTGTTTACCGCCCACCCAGAGATGCTCAACACAATTGCGTGATGCTGCGTAAATCAGTTGTGAAACAGGATCATAAACAGGCTGCACCGATAAGTCGTTAAAGTTGAAGGCTGTGATATCGGCAAGTTTGCCCACTTCTAGGGAGCCGGTTTGCGCCTCGATACCCATTGCTCGTGCGCCATTTAAAGTGGCCATGCGTAAAGCGCGGTGTGCATCCATGGCACTGGCCGACTGCGCCACCGCCTTGGCCAGCAAAGCTGCAGTGCGGGTTTCACTGAGTAAATCAAGGTTGTTATTACTGGCTGCGCCATCGGTACCCAGTGCCACGTTAACCCCAGCATTCCACAGGCGTTCAATGGGGCAGAAACCACTGGCCAGTTTTAAGTTGGATTCAGGACAGTGGATGACACTGCTGTTGCTGTGCACCAGTAAAGCCAGATCTTCATCTGTGACTTGGGTCATGTGCACTGCCTGAAAGCGCGGTCCAAGCAGGCCAAGACGGTTGAGGCGGGCCAGTGGCCGCTCACCGTATTGTTTTAGACTTTGCTGCACTTCATGGGCTGTTTCATGCACATGCATTTGAATGGGCGCATTCAATTGCGCGGCAAGCATCACCACTTCTTGGAGTTTGTCATCGCCCACCGTATAAGGGGCGTGGGGACCAAAACCAATCGATAGTCGTGGGTGATGCTTGAAGTCATCAAAAGCTTGCAGGGTTTGCCGTAAGGTTTCATCGCTATTGCGTGAACCCGGCACAGGAAACTCCAGCAAAGGAACAGTGATTTGCGCGCGGATGCCGCTGTCATGGACTTCTTTGCACACAGTGCCAGGGTAGAAGTACATATCTGAAAAGCAGCTGATACCGCTTTTTAACTGTTCAGCGATGGCCAGTCGAGTGCCATCACGGACAAAGTCAGCATCTACCCATTTCGCCTCAGCGGGCCAAATATGCTTATTCAGCCAAATATCCAGCGGGGTGTCATCAGCGATGCCGCGAAATAAGCTCATTGCGCCATGGGCATGGGTATTGATCAAGCCGGGGGTGAGCAACGTATTGGGCAGCTCGCGAATATCTGCGCAAGGCTGTTTTAGGGCCTGCTCACAAGGTGCAATTAAAGCAATGCGGTCACCGCGAATGCCCAGCGCATAGTTTTTAAGGACAACGCCTGCAGGTTCAACAGGCACGAGCCACTTTGGTAGTAATAGGCAATCAAGCGGTGAGTCGGGCATGTGTGAGTTCCTGTTTGAAATTTCGATACAGCGCTATGGCGAACATTAAGCTTATATAGCTGCGCAGCAGTGACGGCACATACAGCATGCAATGCAGATTCGGCTATAATCACTTATTTATCAAGGGGTTTAGCAATGATCCGTGGGCAAATGCGTACAGCTGAAAAAATCAAAGCGCTTGAGTGGCGAGATAATGCCTTGTACTTGCTGGACCAGCGCCTACTGCCACAGCAAGAGCACTGGCAGCGCTACACTACGGCGCAGCAGGTGGCGAGGGCGATCAGTGAAATGCATGTGCGAGGCGCCCCAGCCATTGGTGTTGCCGCTGGCTTTGCTGTTTTACTGGCGGCTCGCCAGCATCTGCAACAGCATGCTGAGAACTGGTTAGCTTACTTGGAAGCTGATTTTAAACTGCTGGCCGAGTCCAGGCCCACCGCTGTGAATTTATTTTGGGCGCTGCAAAGAATGCGTGAATGTCTGCCTGAAGCTGCGCAGCATGAGCACCCCTTAAAAGTCCTGGAAGCACAAGCAGTGGCCATTCTTGAAGAAGACCGTGCGGCTAATTTACGTGCTGCTGAGTACGGTTTGCAGGTTATTCGTCAGGCAGGTGGTGGTCAGCAGCAGCTGATGACCCATTGTAATGCTGGGGCACTGGCCACTGCCGGCTTTGGTACGGCGCTCGGGGTAATACGTGCGGCGTACTTAGACGGTTTAGTCAGCAAGGTGCATGTTAATGAGACGCGGCCATGGTTGCAGGGCGCGCGCTTAACTGCGTGGGAGTTGCTGGGTGAAGGGATTCCGTGCTCATTGAACGTGGATTCCAGTGCCGGTCATTTAATGGCGCAAGGCAAAATCACTTGGTTGATTGTGGGGGCCGATCGGATTACTGCCAATGGTGATGTGGCTAATAAGATCGGTACCTATCAGCTGGCGATTTTAGCCCGTTACCATCAAGTTAAAGTGATGGTGGTTGCACCCAGTTCAACTATTGATCTGCAGCTTGAATCAGGCGCGGAAATACCCATTGAGCAACGGGACAGTGATGAAATACTCTATGTTGGCAAACACCGGGTTGCCGCGCAGGTGGCTGCCTATAATCCAGTGTTTGATGTCACTCCGGCGCATTTGATCGATGTCCTAGTGACAGAGTTGGGTGTGGTACAAGAACCGACTCGAGATAAAATAAGAGCATTGATGAGTGATAAAAGTGCTTAGATGCCGCTGGATTTAAGCGCTCTAAATGCGTTTTGAAAATCGCCAAGGCGTTGTTTGAGCGCGATTGCGCGGCATGTGTTACTATTATCCGCTTGAATTGGGCATGATGAATTAATAAGGAACCGAGCTTCCATGGGTGAATTGGCCAAAGAAATCCTTCCGATTAGTATCGAAGATGAAATGCGACAGTCCTATCTCGATTACGCCATGAGCGTAATTGTTGGACGGGCGTTGCCAGATGCGCGTGACGGTTTAAAACCGGTGCACCGACGCGTTCTCTTCGCGATGCGAGAATTGGGTAATGACTGGAACAAACCATATAAGAAATCGGCGCGGGTCGTCGGTGACGTTATTGGTAAATATCACCCCCATGGTGATACCGCAGTCTATGACACCATTGTGCGGATGGCCCAGCCATTCTCCCTGCGTTACCTGTTGGTCGATGGCCAGGGTAACTTCGGTTCCGTAGACGGCGATAATGCGGCAGCCATGCGCTATACCGAAGTGCGTATGACCAAGCTGGCCCATGAATTACTCGCCGATCTCGACAAAGAAACTGTGGATTGGGTACCCAACTACGACGGTACCGAGATGATTCCAGAGGTGCTGCCAACCAAGGTGCCGAGCCTGTTAGTTAATGGCTCTTCTGGTATTGCAGTGGGTATGGCAACGAATATTCCGCCACATAACTTAGGTGAAGTGATCGACGGTTGCTTAGCAATTATCGATAACCCTGAAATCAGCATCGATGAACTGATGCAATTCATCCCCGGTCCTGATTTTCCCACTGCCGGGATCATTAATGGTCGTGCAGGCATTATCGAGGCCTACCGTACCGGCCGTGGCCGTATTTATATGCGCGCCCGTACCGAAATTGAAGACATTGATCGGGTCGGCGGCCGCCAGCAAATCATTATCAATGAGCTGCCTTACCAGCTCAACAAAGCTCGCTTAATTGAGCGTATTGCTGAGTTGGTTAAAGAAAAGAAACTGGAAGGGATCAGCGAGCTGCGTGATGAGTCCGACAAGGACGGTATGCGGGTAGTGATTGAGCTGCGCCGTGGTGAAGTGCCTGAGGTGATTCTCAACAATCTGTTTGCACAAACCCAAATGCAAAGCGTGTTTGGTATTAACGCAGTGGCTCTGGTGGATGGTCAGCCGCGGCTGCTTAACCTTAAAGACATGCTGGAAGTCTTTGTCCGCCACCGTCGTGAAGTGGTCACTCGGCGTACGGTGTTTGAACTGCGCAAAGCCCGTGAACGCGGTCATATTCTTGAAGGGCAGGCAGTTGCGCTGTCTAACATTGATCCCGTGATTGAAATGATTAAAACCTCGCCCACCCCAGCGGAAGCAAAAGATCGCTTGATTGCTACCGCGTGGGAGTCCAGCGCGGTTTCTGCCATGGTGGAGCGTTCAGGTGCAGAATCCTGCCGCCCAGAAGGCCTTGATGAACAGTACGGCATGCGTGATGGTTTCTACCATTTGTCACCTGAACAAGCTCAAGCCATTCTTGATTTGCGCTTGCACCGTTTGACCGGTTTAGAGCATGAAAAACTCATCACTGAGTATCAAGAGATTCTCTTGCAGATTGGTGAGTTGCTAGAAATTTTAGGCAGCGCTGAGCGTTTACTGGAAGTGATTCGTGAAGAGCTGGAAAAGATTAAAGAAGATTACGGTGATGAGCGTCGCACCGAGATCACCGCATCCCATGTTGATTTAACCATTGCTGACCTGATTCCAGAAGAGGAGCGGGTGGTGACCATTTCTCATACCGGTTACGCAAAAAGCCAGCCACTGGATGCTTATAACGCACAGCGTCGTGGGGGCCGCGGTAGAGCAGCCACTGGGGTGAAAGACGAAGACCATGTGGAGCATTTGCTGGTGGCCAACAGTCACACCACACTGTTGCTGTTCTCCAGTAAAGGTAAAGTGTATTGGAAGCGTACCTTTGAAATCCCAGAAGCCTCCCGCGCCTCACGCGGTCGTCCAATCGTCAATTTACTGCCGCTCGAAGAAGGCGAAAAAATCACCGCCATGTTGCCGGTCAATGAGTACACCGAAGATTATTATATCTTTATGGCCACTGCTAAAGGCACCGTTAAAAAGACTTCACTTGAGCAGTTCAGTCGCCCAAGAAGCTCAGGTTTAATCGCTTTAGCATTGGATGAAGATGACACCTTGATTTCAGCAGCGGTCACTGACGGCTCTTGCGATGTCATGCTGTTTTCGGATGGCGGCAAAGTGACCCGCTTTAGTGAAACCGATGTGCGCGCCATGGGTCGTACTGCCCGCGGTGTACGTGGAATGCGTTTGCCTGAAGGTGAGCGTCTGATTTCAATGCTGATTCCGGAAGAGGGCAGTCAAATCCTCACCGCGTCAGAGCGTGGCTACGGTAAGCGCACTCAAATCGATGAGTTCCCAAGCTACCGCCGTGGCGGTCAGGGCGTCATCGCCATGGTGACCAATGAGCGTAACGGTAAACTAGTGGGGGCTATTCAAGTACTTGATGGTGAAGAAATCATGTTGATTTCTGACCAAGGTACATTGGTGCGCACCCGTGTGGATGAAGTGTCCTCTTTATCTCGAAATACCCAAGGCGTTATGTTGATTCGCTTGGCTAAAGATGAGTCTTTGGTTGGTTTAGAGCGTGTTCAAGACCCAGGCGATGATGAAGAAGACAGCGATTTAGAGGCTGAGCAAGGTACAGCAGACAGCGAAGCTGGCGAAACCATAGAAGAAGTGCCCAGCCAAAACGACGAAACAGATCAGCCGCCTGCTGACGAAACAAATAACCCGCAAGAGTGAGAGCAGCCGTGAGTAGAGTTTATAATTTTTGTGCAGGGCCCGCTGCACTGCCTGAAGCTGTATTGAAGCAGGCGCAACATGAATTATTGGACTGGCAAGGTAAGGGGTTGTCAGTGATGGAGATGAGTCATCGCAGTGACGACTTCGTCTCCATTGCTAGCAGCGCAGAACAAGATTTACGTGACTTACTCAGCATCCCCGACAATTACCAAGTGTTGTTTTTGCAGGGAGGCGCCAGCCAGCAGTTTGCTCAGATTCCACTGAACTTACTACCTGAAGGCGGTTGTGCTGACTACATAGATACAGGTATTTGGTCGCGCAAAAGCATTGATGAGGCACGCCGTTACGGCAATATTAATATCGCCGCCAGCGCCGAGCCGTTGGATTACTTTGCACTGCCTGGGCAAAATCAATGGCAGTTGAGCGATGACGCAGCCTACTTGCACTATGCCAGTAATGAAACCATTGGTGGCTTGCAGTTTGATTGGGTGCCACAGGTTGGCGAAACTCCGTTAGTGGTGGATATGTCATCGGATATTCTCTCTAAGCCTTTACAGGTGTCTGAGTTCGGTATGATTTATGCCGGCGCCCAAAAAAATATCGGCCCCAGTGGTTTGGTGGTGGTTATTATCCGTGAAGATCTGCTTGGTCGTGCCCGCGCCAGCTGCCCCACCATGCTGAACTATCAGGTGGCTGCTGAACATGGCTCTATGTACAACACCCCACCTACTTTCTCGTGGTACTTGTCAGGTCTGGTATTTAAATGGCTAAAAGAGCAGGGCGGGCTAGAGGCTATGGCCAAGGTCAATGATGCCAAGCAAGCTCTGTTGTACAAAACCATTGATGACAGTGACTTTTACAGCAATCCGGTTGCACAAAATGCTCGTTCTTGGATGAATGTGCCTTTCCGTTTAGCTGATGAAAAGCTCGATAAACTTTTCCTGCAAGGGGCCGATGAACGCGGTCTACTCAATCTAAAAGGCCACCGTTCTGTGGGTGGGATGCGTGCTTCAATTTATAACGCGGTAAGCTTGCAGGCAGTGGAAGCTTTAGTTGCTTACATGCAGGAATTCGAGAAGGAGCACGCTTAAATGAGTGATCAAAAGTTGCAAGCCTTGCGTGTGCGCATTGATGATTTAGATGAGAAAATCCTCGATTTGATCAGTCAGCGCGCCCGCTGTGCGCAAGAAGTTGGCCACATCAAAATGGCCGAGCTGGCCGAGGGTGAGCAAGCTGTATTTTACCGCCCAGAGCGTGAGGCGCAGGTCTTAAAGCGCATCATGGAACTCAATAAAGGCCCATTAGACAACGAAGAAATGGCGCGTTTGTTCCGTGAAATCATGTCCTCCTGCTTGGCATTAGAGCAGCCTTTAAAAGTGGCTTATTTAGGTCCTGAGGGGACATTCTCACACGCCGCGGCTCTGAAGCATTTTGGTCAAGCAGTGATCAGTAAGCCCATGGCGGCCATTGATGAAATTTTCCGTGAAGTGGTGGCCGGCGCGGTCAGTTTTGGCATAGTGCCGGTGGAAAACTCCACTGAGGGTGCGATTAATCACACCCTAGACAGTTTCCTTGAGCATGATCTGGTGATTTGTGGCGAAGTTGAACTGCGGATTCACCATCACTTACTGGTCGGTGAAAACACCAAAACCGAAAAAATCTCCCGTATTTACTCTCATGCGCAGTCCTTAGCACAGTGCCGCAAATGGCTGGACGCTCACTACCCCAATGTTGAGCGGGTTGCGGTGTCCAGTAATGCAGAAGCTGCCAAGCGAGTTAAAAGCGAATGGAGCAGTGCAGCCATTGCCAGCGATATGGCTGCGCAGCTGTATGAGTTAACAATTTTGGCGGAAAAAATTGAAGACCGTCCGGATAACTCAACGCGCTTCTTAACTATTGGCAATCAAAGTGTACCGGCCACCGGTGATGATAAAACCTCAGTGATCATCTCCATGAGTAATAGGCCAGGCGCACTGCATGCACTGTTGGCCCCCTTCCATGACAGTGGCATTGACCTGACGCGAATTGAGACCCGCCCATCGCGCAGTGGTAAGTGGACCTATGTGTTCTTCATTGATTTTTACGGACACAAAGATGATCCGCTGGTAAAAAGCGCCCTTGAGAAAATTGCCCAAGAATCAGTTGCCTTGAAAATTCTAGGGTCATACCCCAACGCTGTTCTCTAGCTGAGCTTTAAGCTGCACTGACTGTAAGTGAGTGCAGCCATTATTTAAGGAAAGTAAATGAGTCGTAGTTTTCTTGATTTAGCACTGCCCGGTGTGCAACAACTGTCACCTTATGTGCCAGGTAAGCCCGTCGAAGAGTTGGCACGAGAGTTCAACCTCAATCCTGCAGATATTGTTAAATTAGCCAGTAATGAAAACCCATTGGGTCCGAGCCCTAAAGTCTGTCAAGCCATTGAACAGGCGCTCCCTGAGTTGACTCGCTACCCCGATGGCAGTGGTTTTGCTTTAAAAAGCCAACTGGCTACACACTACAATGTGGATGCTGCGCAAATCACCTTGGGTAATGGTTCCAACGATATTCTTGAGCTGGTGGCACGTGCTTGGCTTGCGCCCGGCAGTAACGCTATTTTTAGTGAACACGCCTTTGCTGTATACCCGATTGCCACCTTGGCTTCAGGTGCTGAGTGCCGCCAAGTCCCCGCTAATAACTATGGTCACGACCTTGAGGCCATGGCCGCAGCAATCGACAGTAATACCCGTGTGGTATTTATTGCCAACCCGAACAACCCCACCGGTACTTGGTTTGACCAAGCAGCATTAAATTCCTTTTTGGCTAAAGTGCCTGCGGATGTGTTAGTGGTGCTGGATGAAGCCTATATTGAATATGCAGCAGATACAGACTTGCCGGATGGCATGGCTTACTTAAGCCGCTATCCAAACCTTTTAGTCTCGCGCACCTTTTCAAAAGCATATGGTTTAGCGGCATTACGCGTTGGTTATGCGATTTCTTCCTTGGACATTGCAGAAGTATTAAACCGTGTGCGCCAGCCTTTTAATGTCAATAGCTTAGCCTTAGTTGCCGCTTGTGCAGCACTGCAAGATCAAGACTACCTTGAGCGCAGTAGAGACAATAACAAGCAAGGCATGCAGCAGCTGGAAGCGGGTTTTAAAAAGCTTGGGTTATCTTGGTTGCCTTCAAAAGGTAACTTTATCGCGGTAGAGTTTCAGGGTGATGCAGCAGCAATTAACCAAGCTTTGCTTGAGCAGGGTGTCATAGTACGTCCAGTAGCAGGTTATGGCATGGCGAATTTCTTGCGGGTATCCATTGGTACTGCAACGGAAAACCAAAGGTTTCTCGATGTGTTAACCCAAGTTTTACAGCAGGATTAATATGCATAAAGCGTCTTCGTCTAACCCCATTATTGACTGCTTGGTTGTCGTAGGACTTGGCTTAATCGGCGCTTCTTTTGCTAAAGGCATTCGCGACCGGGGGTTGGCACGAAACGTTATTGGCGTTGATCTTGATGCTCAAGCGTGCCAGCGTGCAGTAGAGCTGGGCATTGCTGATCGATGCAGCACCGAACTGGCGCAAGTTTGTCATGATGCTGATGTGATTTTATTAGCAGTGCCAGTCTTGGCCTTAAAAGGCTTGCTCGCTCAGCTGGCCGCACTAAAAGTCGACTCTGCAATAATCACTGATGCTGGCAGTGTCAAAGGGCACTTGTTAACTGCAGCTCAACACGTCTACGGTGAGCTGCCCGCTAATTTAGTGCTAGGTCATCCCATTGCCGGCTCTGAGCGCAGCGGGGTTGAAGCGGTGAACCCCAATCTATTTGAACACCATAAAGTCATCCTAACCCCCCATGCCAATAGCGCTGAAGATGCAGTGCTTTGTATAGAAAGATTATGGCAAGGGCTCGGCGCCGATGTCGAACGCATGGGTGTCGAACAACATGACCGTGTACTGGCTGCCACCAGTCATTTGCCTCACCTATTGGCTTTTGGTTTAGTCGACTCCTTGGCCAAAAGAAGTGAGAATTTAGAAATATTTCGCTATGCCGCCGGTGGTTTTCGTGACTTTACCCGTATCGCAGGCAGTGATCCTGTGATGTGGCACGATATTTTTCTTGCCAACCGGACAGCTGTTTTACAACAGCTGGATCAGTTTCGTGATGATCTGGATAGCTTACGCAATGCAATTGCCGAACAAGATGGGCGCCATTTGTTGGGGGTGTTTACCCGCGCACGTGCTGCTCGCGAACATTTCAGTACAATTTTAGCTCAAAGGGCCTATGTGGAAACCATGCTTGATGATGATCTAGTTTTTTTAGCGAGCCCTGGCGGGCAGGTCAAAGGAAAAATTCGAGTACCGGGGGATAAATCCATATCTCACCGTGCCATTATGTTGGGTTCTTTGGCTCAAGGCACCACCGAAATCACCGGTTTTCTCGAAGGCGAGGACGCTCTGGCCACTATCCAAGCATTCCGTGACATGGGGGTGGTGATTGAAGGCCCTACAGAAGGTCGTGTGGTAGTGCATGGGGTAGGCTTGCATGGTTTACAAGCGCCGCCAGGCCCTATTTACGTGGGTAACTCAGGCACGACCATGCGCTTGCTGTCAGGTATTTTGGCCGCGCAAGCTTTTGATAGCACTTTAACCGGTGATGCTTCCTTGTCGAAACGCCCTATGGATCGCATTGCTAAGCCCCTGCGTGAGATGGGTGCAGTGATTGAAACAGCAGCGGATGGACGTCCCCCGTTAACTTTGCGGGGCGGCCAGCAACTGACTGGAATGCATTATGCAATGCCAGTGGCCAGCGCTCAGGTTAAATCTTGTTTATTGCTAGCAGGAATGTATGCCAAGGGGGAAACCTCGGTAACTGAGCCCGCACCGACCCGTGACCACACTGAACGTATGCTGCGTGGCTTTGGCTATCCGGTGGAAGTGCATGACGCTACCGCTAAACTGGAAAGCAATCACCAGCTAACGGGCACTCGTATTGAAGTGCCAGCTGATATTTCATCTGCTGCTTTCTTTATGGTGGCTGCCAGTATTGCCCCTGATTCTGAGTTAGTGCTCGAGCATGTGGGGATTAATCCAACCCGCACCGGTATTATTGATATTTTAAAATTGATGGGTGCCGACTTAAGCTTAGAGCGTGTCCATGAAGTCGGCGGCGAGCTGGTTGCCGATATTCGCGTACGCAGCGCACAGTTAAAAGGCATTGAAATTCCATTGGAATTGGTGCCGCTGGCGATTGATGAATTCCCAGTATTGTTTATTGCCGCAGCCTGTGCCGAAGGCCGTACTGTTCTGCGCGGTGCAGAAGAGCTGCGGGTTAAAGAGTCCGATCGTATTCAAGTGATGGTGGATGGCTTAACCACCCTTGGTATTGATGCCCAGGGCACGCCGGACGGTATTATTATTGAAGGTGGACAAATGGGCGGTGGTGAAGTCTGGGCCCATGGCGATCACCGGATTGCCATGTCCTTCAGCGTCGCTTCTTTGCGCGCCAATGCACCTATTCGAATCCATGACAGTATTCACGTAGCAACTTCGTTCCCTAATTTCTTGGAATTGTGCGAGCAAGTGGGGATGCGCGTGGTTAACGAGAGTCAAGTATGAGTCTACCCGTAGTTATCACCATTGATGGTCCGAGTGGTTCCGGTAAAGGTACCGTGGCTGGTTTATTAGCTGAGCATTTACAGTGGCACCTGTTGGATTCCGGCGCCCTTTACCGTGTTTTGGCTCTGGCTGCAGAAAAACACGCCGTTGCTCTTACCGATGAAGCAGCTTTAGAAGCATTAGCAATGGCGTTGGATGTGCAGTTTGTACAGCAGCGCATTATTTTTGAGGACAGCGATATCACCGAGGCTATTCGCACTGTGGCAGTGGGTGCAAATGCCTCAAAAATTGCAACCTTGCCAGGGGTTCGCTCGGGTTTATTGCGCCGCCAACACGATTTTCGACAGCCTCCCGGTTTAGTTGCTGATGGCCGTGATATGGGCACTGTGGTGTTCAAGGATGCACCGCTAAAAGTGTTTTTAACCGCCAATGCCGAAGAGCGCGCTCGCCGTCGTTATTTGCAGTTGAAGGAGCAGGGTGAGGCTGTTACACTATCGAGTCTTCTCGAAGAGATACGTGCCCGCGATGAGCGTGACACTAATCGTGCCATTGCACCGTTGAAACCCGCTGAAGATGCTATCATCTTGGATTCAACAGCAATGACAATCGAGCAAGTGCTGGAAAGAATTCTTAGTGAAGTTGCAGTGCGCAGCTTAACTGGGCAAGTCGAGTGATTGATGCCGAGCTGAACACTCAGCCAGTCGCTTAAAAAAGTATGAAGCATGTCGAGCTCCCAGATAATAGCTCCCATGGCTTCAATTTATAAATAAGACCACATTATATCTGGAATGTGGATTTGGGCAGTTTTGCCCTCCATCAGCAGGATTAAACATGAGCGAAAGCTTTGCAGACCTTTTTGAAGAAAGCCTAAAAACTCTAGACATGCAGCCCGGAGCAATTATCTCCGGTATTGTTGTAGATATCGACGGTGATTGGGTAACAGTACACGCTGGTTTGAAATCAGAAGGCGTGATCCCAGTCGAACAATTCTACAATGAGCAAGGTGAACTGGACGTTGCCATTGGTGATGAAGTTCACGTTGCGCTTGACGCGGTAGAAGACGGCTTTGGTGAAACCAAACTGTCCCGCGAAAAAGCTAAGCGTGCTGAGGCTTGGCTGGTTCTGGAAGCGTCCTTTAACGCTGAAGAAGTGGTCACTGGTGTGATTAACGGTAAGGTCAAAGGTGGCTTTACAGTTGATGTCAACAGCATTCGCGCGTTCTTACCAGGTTCACTGGTTGATGTGCGTCCAGTGCGTGATACCACGCATCTGGAAGGTAAAGAACTTGAGTTTAAAGTTATTAAGCTTGATCAAAAGCGTAATAACGTCGTTGTTTCACGTCGAGCTGTTCTGGAAGCAGAAAACAGTGCCGAGCGTGAAGCCTTACTTGAAAGCTTACAAGAAGGTCAACAAATCAAAGGTATCGTTAAGAACCTTACTGATTATGGTGCTTTCGTTGATTTGGGCGGCGTTGACGGTTTGCTACACATTACTGATATGGCTTGGAAGCGCATTAAGCACCCAAGCGAAATCGTTAACGTTGGCGATGAGATTGACGTAAAAGTGCTTAAGTTTGACCGTGAACGCAACCGCGTGTCCTTAGGTCTGAAGCAACTGGGTGAAGACCCTTGGGTTGCTATCAAATCACGTTACCCAGAAGGTACACGTGTCATGGCGCGCGTCACCAACCTTACTGACTACGGCTGCTTCGCTGAGTTGGAAGAAGGTGTGGAAGGTTTGGTTCACGTTTCAGAAATGGATTGGACCAACAAAAACATCCACCCATCTAAAGTTGTTCAGGTGAATGACGAAGTTGAAGTTCAGATTCTCGACATTGATGAAGAGCGTCGTCGTATTTCACTGGGTATTAAGCAGTGCAAGTCCAACCCATGGGAAGACTTCTCCGCTCAGTACAACAAAAACGATCGAATTTCTGGCACCATTAAGTCCATCACTGACTTCGGTATCTTTATCGGTCTAGAAGGCGGCATTGATGGTTTAGTTCACCTGTCAGATATCAGCTGGCATGAAGCAGGTGAAGAAGCTGTACGTCGCTACAAGAAAGGTGATGAGCTGGAAACTGTTATTCTATCTGTTGACCCAGAGCGTGAGCGTATCTCCTTGGGTATCAAACAGTTAGAAGACGATCCGTTTTCCAGCTATGCTTCACAGCACGAGAAAGGCACCATCGTGCGCGGTACCGTTAAAGAAGTTGATGCTAAAGGTGCAGTTATCCTCTTAGCAGACGACATTGAAGCCGTACTAAGAGCCTCGGAAATCAGCCGTGACCGTGTTGAAGATGCACGTAACGTTCTGAGCGAAGGCGACGAAGTTGAAGCAAAAATCATCAATATCGATCGTAAGTCACGCGTGATTAACTTGTCGATCAAGTCGAAAGATGTTGAAGAAGAGAAAGACGCAATGAAAGAATTGCGTAAGCAAGAAACAGAAGCTGCTGGACCAACCACCTTAGGTGACTTGATCCGTCAAGCTCAAGAAGGCAAGAACTAAGTTCTTCGCAGTCTAAAAAAGGGGTGACTTCGGTCACCCCTTTTTTGTGTCTGTCATTTGCAGCACTTGCCATTCAAGTGCTTTAAACAAGCAGCTGTTGAGCAATCAGTTTCGATTATAAATCAATAAGCGTCCGCGATATTCTTCGCCTTCAGCATTTAAGTCTTTGATCAATACATCTGAACTCAACTCAAAACCCAAAGTCTGCATTTTACGGGTAAAAGCTGGTCGGTAACCGCGGTTCGGATCAGCAATCCAAACCTCTGCTGATTCTTTAGCATGCAAATTAACAAAGCGTGCTAAAGCTATAGGCATATCAGGCTCGTACAATAAGTCGCTACCAACGATTAAATCATATTGCTTATTGAGTAGTTTGGCGCCGGTATCATCAAGAGATGGTGTAGGGTGCTCGCCCCATTGACCGTGCCGAAAAGGTAGTTTTGGCAAGTTATTTAAACGCAAGTTTTCTTGCAGAAATTTTTTTGCCTTGGGGTGGCGGTCAGAAGCAGTGATATTTGCCCCTTTGCGATGGGCAACTAAACTGGCTAATGCCAAACCACAGCCAATCTCAAGTATTTTCTCGTTTGGGTTGACTGGGCGTCGCGCCAAAGCACTGGCTAAACGGATGCTGGACGGCCAAAGCATACCAAACAAGGACCACGAGGCTGAACAAATCCCAAGTCTTTGTGCGGCGCCGGTGGGGTCATAATATTGCTGTCGATCAAGCAGTGATCGAATAATAAGATCATCAACACCTTCAATGCTGATATTTTCTATTTTTGTATAATATTGTTCTGTATTCATGACCTAATCATATAAATACGCCTCTGAAGTGATAATAGATCTAGTATGGCACAAAAATTGAATAACACCTAAATACTGTGTTAGCAGCCTTGCTAAGGAGTGGTTTTTTATGGCAAGTCACTGATTTAGGTGCATTTATCGCTTACAATATGTTTTTGTTTTGAGAAAAAATGAATATGAACAACGCACATTGCGAGCTGTTTGGCACGCTCGGTTGTCATTTATGTGATGTGGCAGAGCAGGTACTGTTGCCTTTTGTAGCCCAAGGTTTAATTGTAGAGTTGCTAGACATTATGGACTCGCCAGAATGGATCGAGCGCTACTCACTGAGCATTCCTGTTTTACGCCGAGTGGATACAGGTGAAGAGTTAAGTTGGCCGTTTGATGAACAGGATGTAGCTCGTTTGATTACAGAATAACTTTGTCACGTAAACCTTCAGCCGCTTCGGTGAGGGCTTCGATCACCCGCTCTTTATCGTAATTTTGAATATTATTGGCATCCAGATACATGGAAAAGCCTGGCAACTCGTGCTCCACGTAGCTGCAATCTGCGCCAAGATCACGGCGAAAATCAACCACTTGGTACACTTGCACAGGGCGCGAAAAACCTTTTACGGTAATTTGGCCCTTATCGCGGGCCATAATCACATCTTTGGTTAACGAGTGAGTCTCATTGGAAATCAGAATTTCGTTGGTTTCAGCAGCACATTCTAAACGACTGGCGATATTGACCTCACGGCCAATAATGGTGTAATCCATACGCATCCCAGAACCGAAACTACCTATGGTGCAGTAACCGGTATTGATTCCCATACGGATCTCTAAAGGCTTATCTACGCCTTGGGCACGCCAGTATTGCCGCAAAACCTTCATGTGTTTGCGCATCTCAATAGCCATAGAGACGGCAGCCACTGCGTCTTTTTTCGCGCCTTTAGTATCGGGGTCGCCAAAAAAGATCATAATGCTGTCACCAATAAATTTATCGATGGTAGCACCGTATTTTATGGCTATTTTCGACATTTCATTCAGGTAGTTGTTCAGCAAGTCGGTTAAGGCTTCAGCTTCCAGCTCTTCGGAGAGCTCAGCAAAGCCTTTAATGTCAGAAAAAAACACAGTGAGTTTTTTACGTTGCGTACCGAGTTTAGTGGTGCGTTTATCACTAAAAATTGTTTGCCAGACATGTGGTGATAAGTATTTAGCTGAGTTATGTGCTTGGCTGATGGACTTTGCTTGCTCTGCCTTGAGTTGTTTTTTTAGCGCAGCAAAGCGTAAGCTGTAACGGTGGGTAGAGTAAGCGACTAAACAAACATAAAACACAGCAAATAAGCAGCTCGCCACTGATAGCAATAAAGTTGCTTCAAGCTGAATAGTTGGCAATAGTAAAGCATATGTTATGGCTGCAGCAGCTAAAATACCACTGAGCATAGGCAACATTAACGCCAGTCCACCCAGCACCAGTGTGCTGTACGCCACCACTAACAGCAGCATCATTGAGGGTACTGCAGCATAACCAATTAAGGTTATCAGCGTGCCTATTTGTAATGCATCTAAAACAAGCAAACTTCGCGTAACAAGCTTAGGGTAAAGGCGTTTAAATTGAGCCGTAATTAAGTGGGCGGCCTGTGGATAGAGTAGTGCATATGGCACCAGCCACAATAAGTTATAAGATAGAAACTCGCTATAAATACCCACGGCAACAAGCACCGCAATGAAAAGATAAATGGCCACTCTTGGGAAAAACTCTTGCAGTGGCACACTAGACATTATCTCTCTGGTTTTTTGTGTTGTGCATGTTCCCATAAATCTTGTTTTCCTAAGTCAAGCTATACCTATAATAGTACCTGTTGTGACTATTATTAAAGGTTCAGTTAAACCCTGGCTTGCCGCGCTCTGCGCGTTTTAGCTCGATGCTACAATACGATAAGCCTTGAATAGTACCCTGTATGTGCAGGCACTATCAAAATTAATATATTGGTTGATTTGAAAAATGAATAGAGTCAATCCATGTTTGTCTTGCGGCGCATGTTGCGCTTATTTTCGAGTTTCTTTTTTTTGGGGTGAAGCAGAGTCTGCTGGTGGTAGCGTCCCAGATCAATATTTAGCCGCAGTCAGTCCAACCTATGTTGCTATGCAAGGCACTCAACGCCAACCGGTGCGCTGTATTGCCTTAGCAGGTGAAGTGGGGGCTGAAGTCAGTTGCACTATTTATGCTCAACGCTCAACAAGTTGTCGAGAATTTCAAGCATCTTGGCAAAATGGTGAGCACAATCCCGATTGTGATGCGGCGCGTATTGCCCATGGTTTACCGCCCTTAGAACACCCTTATTGAAGCTGCTGGTTGTAGAGCAGTGTAGTTAGGGCAAAATCATTCTTTTTGGTCAGGCAATACCCTAGTGTTTAAGTGGGTTATTGCGCAAACATTGCTGACGCTATAGACTATACAAGTAATAATCATTACAGCCTTGATATATTCAGCAGTTGAGGAATGACCATGGACGCCCTAGAGCTTCTATTAAAGCGCGTATCAGTGCCTCGTTTAAAAGAGCCCGCACCCAGTGCCGAACAGCTTGATTTGATGTTGCGGGCTGCTTTGCGTGCTCCCGATCACGGGCAATTAAATCCTTGGCGATTTTTAACGATACAAGGTGAAGAACGTCAGCAGCTTGGTGAGCTTTTTGTTGAGGGACTGCTGAGCACTACACCAGAGGCTGACGCTGAACAGATCAATAGAACCCGTGAGCTGCCATTACGGGCACCGATGATATTGGTGGTGATTGCTACCATCACTGAGCATGAAAAAGTCCCCGCCCATGAGCAACTGCTTGCTGCAGGCTGTGCCGCCCACGGTATATTGCTGGCAGCACATGCTTTAGGGGTAGGAGCTGTTTGGCGTACCGGCGTTGTTGCGGAGAACCCAGTTATCCAACAGGGCTTAGGTTTGCAGGACAATGAGCAAATTGTGGCCTATATGTACTTAGGCACGCCGATTAATTCATTACGCAATCCTCCCTACGTTGATCCAGCACCCTTAGTGCGCAGCTGGTCTGCACGCCATTAGTTTCTAGGTAAAATAACGCTGGCAATAAAACCACCAGCAGAGTGATTGCTGAACTGCAGTTGCCCGCTGTGCTGCTCTACGGCCCGCTTAGCTATGGCCAAACCAAGACCATAGCCTTGCTGTTGCTGACCCGGTACACGAAAGAAACTATTGCCAAGCTGTGGTAAATATTCTTCGCTAACCCCAGGCCCATGGTCTTGAATTTGGATCAATAAAGCATCAGCTGTTTGTTCAACAGTAATCTTTATGGGCTGGCCTGCAGGATTAAAACGCAAGGCATTGCGCAACAAATTATCCAGTGCTCTTTGCAATAGACTCGGCCAGCCTTGATAAGTGTAACTGTGCGCTTGTCTAATGGTGATCACTTGCTCAGGTGCTAGCAATGAAGCATCTTCTTTAAGTTTATCCAGTAACTGCTTGATATCAATCGATTGCTTTTCAGTTTGCACTTGATCTAAGCGCGCTAAAGTTAAGATTTCATCGATAAGCCCATCCAGACGTTGGCACTCAAGGTGCAGCCTTGGCCATAACTTGGCTTGCTCCGCAGGGCTGCCGCGTTCAGCTAAAGCTAAAGCAATTTGTAAGCGGGCGAGGGGCGAGCGTAACTCATGGGAGACATCACGCAGCAATTGCCGTTGGCTTTCAATTAAGCCTTGCAAACGTTGTCCCATGCGATTGAAATCAGCAGCTAACACTCCCAACTCATCGCCACGTTTAGCCAAGCGTTTTAAGCTGTCTTTTTGATAACTGGTTTGGCCCAGGTCATGCACTGCGTGGCGTAACCGGTTTAATGGTCGAGTAATGGATAAAGTGACTAAGATACTCATTAACGTGAGCACCAAAAAAGCGATTAACAACGCTCCCCAAGGCCGGAAACCCACATGACTTAATTCACTGCGCGCAATGCGGTATACAAATAAATAATCGTGTTCGTTGTTGCCAGTGACTTCTTGAGTGATGGTGCGCCAGGTTGAGCGGTGCGCACTTCGCCTAGTGGCCGGTGATATAACGCGTGGGCTGACCCCCAGATCTAAAGGGGTACCTGAGGCATCCAGTATCTGAGTTTCTATTCGGTAGCTTTGCCGATGCTGCTGCAGATATTCAACTGCAGAACGCCTATCACCTGACTCATAATGTTCAAGCCAGTTGTTAGCAAAATCTTTTAGGCCAGGGTGTTGATTAAGAATCCATTGATCTTGATTGAAAATGCGCACTAATAAATAGGTGAGCCCGCCCATTAATAGCAAAGCTAGCCAGAAAGCCCCAAAAACTCGCCAAAATAATGAGCGCACTTTTAATCACCCCAATTAAAAAGCGGCCCCTATGAGCCGCTTAAGATCAATGATTTACTGAGCGTTATTGCGCTGGTTAGGTTTTTGCTGCCCAGACATTGCTGGCTTGTCGTTTCTTTGCATATAACCTTGCATGCGCTGCTCCATTCGCGCTATATCCTGATCAAAAATGACCCGCTGCTCATCAGTTAACAAGGCGCGTAGTTTGTCATGATGTGCAGCACGGGCTTGCCTCTGTTGCTCGTAACGCTGGCTCATCTCCTTTTGAAACTGCTCACGTTGCTCAGCAGTGAGTTCTAAACGATCAAACCAAGCGTTTTGACGTTGTTGCATTTTCTCACGGCTCCAGCTCGAGCGTTTTTCGTTTTTATTCCATTGCTGTTGGCCTTTTTGAGCCTGTTGCTTATTTTGTCCCATTTGCCCTTGCTGAGCTTTTTGACCTTGCATACCTTGTTGTCGGCCTTGCTGCTGAGTCTGTTCTGGCATGGCTAAAGCACTGAGTGGCAGTAGGGCGCTGAGTAATAATGCAGTGGTTTTAATTCGCATGATAATGCTCCTTAGTCAGATGTCCGCTGTTGCGGGATGACTTCAGTATGCCTGTAACTGTGTCAATTGCAGTCAAGGTAATGTAAAGAGGCGGTAAATATTAACCGCTGTAGAAATAGCCGCGACCGCGTAAGGCAACGATGCGTGGACTGCCATCAGCGTGTGGGCCCAGTTTGCGGCGTAGGTTGCTGACATGCATATCTAGACTGCGATCATATAAGGTTAAGCGCCGCTCTAATGCAATCAGTGCAAGTTGCTGTTTATCAATGGGCTCGCCTGGTGTAGCCAGTAAGGCTTCAAGAATGCGCCCTTCAGAGACAGTTAAATCAATGGTTTCTTGATCATGGATTTGTGCAGCACCACGGGCTGGGCTGTATTGCAAATCCCCCACAGTAATGATGCTGGGCGTTGTGCTGGCAGCAGTAGTGCTCCGGCGCAAAACAGCGCGTAAACGTGCAGTAAGCTCGCGTGGATCACAAGGCTTAGCCAGATAATCGTCTGCACCCAGCTCTAAGCCAATGATGCGGTCTGTGGGTTCGCCCCGCGCTGAGAGCATCAACACCGGCAGTTGTGGGTATTCAGTGCGCAGCTTGCGCAACAGTTGTAAACCATTGCCATCGGGTAGCATCACATCCAAAATGACTGCATCAGGCTGCTGTTGGCTTACCAAATACTGCCAGGCACTCTGTGTATCAAAGCAGGCGTGTAGGGTAAAACCCTCTTGGTTTAACCAGTTGACTAAGAGATCGCACAGTTCTTGATCATCATCCACTAATAAGATATTGCTCATAACTGCTGTAAAGCTCCCGCAGGCTGCCGCTCAAACTATGACTTGGACTATGACTTGGGAAATACTTGCTTAAAAGGCTTTACCAGCACTTCTGCATAAACCCCAGCGGCGGCATAAGGGTCGGCCGCTGCCCAGTCTTGGGCGGCTTGTAAAGACTCAAACTCAGCAACAATTAAACTGCCGCTAAAACCCGCATCGCCGGGGTCTGCACTGTCCACTGCAGGATGGGGTCCAGCAATCACTAGGCGGCCGGCTTCTTGCAAAGCTTCTAAACGCGCTAGGTGGGCAGGGCGTGCGGTAAGGCGCCCAGCTAAACTGTTGGGGTAATCCTTGGCAATAATTGCATAGAGCATCTTATGGTTCCTCATTCGGCTGGCTGGATTGATCCTGTAGGTGTCGAGCTAAAAACACCCCTTGACCAATTAAAAACACAATGGTCATGGTTAAACTGCCAAATACTTTAAAGTCCACCCAAATATCGTGATAGGTAAAGGCAACGAACAAGTTGGCCGCACCGGAAATGATAAAAAACACAATCCAGGCCACATTGAGTTGTGTCCAAACACGATCTGGTAGACTAATGGCATGCCCCATGACTCGCTTGATCAAAGGTTGCTGACCAATGAAGTGGCTACCTGCGAAACCTAAGGCAAATAACCAGTTCACTACGGGTGCTTTCCACTTTAGAAAAGTTTCACTGTGAAAAGTGAGGGTTAAGCCACCAAAAAATAAACAACCGATTAAAGTCAGCCACTGACCTTTTTCCAAGCGTCGCTGCATAGCATATAAAGTGCCGTAAACCACTACTGAGCTGATGATCAGCATTGCAGTGGCGCTAAAGATGCCGCCCACAGAAAAAGTCTGCCCAGCCCACTCAAGGTCACGGGGTTCGAGCTTAAAGACAATAAAGAATAAAATTAAAGGAATAAAATCAATGAATTGTTTCACAGTACGCGCCATATCAGTAAGGAAACGGCATAATAACAAAGTCAGCCGTCAGCGTAAGCATTAACATGGATATAGATTTACATTGCCACAGTACAGCATCAGATGGTGCTTTAACACCACGGGAGTTAGTGCTGCGTGC
>Ga0079226_10000232_pt1 | contig 37268 bp, 37 predicted proteins | sample Poulit2014_FD_76345 | JGI IMG/M metagenome (GOLD analysis project Ga0079226, IMG submission 76345) | Agricultural soil microbial communities from Georgia to study Nitrogen management - Poultry litter 2014 | ecosystem: Environmental > Terrestrial > Soil > Agricultural land | place: USA: Georgia...
CTATATATGGATGATGTGAATGACGGATAAGAAAGTAAAAGTGCCCTTCCATCCTTTATTAGCAGGAAGAGAAGGGCAAAAGAGAAAGAAGTCATATCATTAAATAAAAGTTTATTTATTATACAATTGTGCGATGAGTTCATATGAACGTTTACGAGCTGCAAATGTAGGGACGAGTGGGATGAAAATAACTTCATCTGCTTGAAATTGTTCAACAAGATCATCAACTTGTCGTTTCGCTCGTTCTTTACTGCCTACGATAAAAAATTGTCTGTTTTCTTTTATTTTTTCACGGTCAGCAGCAGAGTACGGATAGTTTTTCGCCGTTTCGTAGGACGGAAAAGCATTAAATGCTCCGAACGCATCTTTTCCGAGTAACCACAAATCGAGTGATTGAGCGTATTGTTCAGCTTGTTCATCGGTGTCAGCAATCGCAATAAAAGGGGCGATAGAAACGACTGGTTTTTGCATGAGTTTAGAAGGTTTAAATGCCGCGCGATATGTACGTGCTGCGTCAGGCCCTTTTACCATGGCACTCTTGCCGACAAATGGGAATAAGCCGAAAGAATAACCTAAGCCTGCGCGCGCACTTATTTGTGCACTTCGTTCGCCCGTTGATAAGAGAAACATTTCAGGCGTCGTCGTTATTTCTGGTTGAATAATCATTTGCTGAAAACGATGTGATTCACGTCGTTCATTTGACAAATAATAGATTAAGTCATCAATACTCTGTTTATACGATAACTTTCTCGTTTTCGTTTCATTAAGTGCCTCATTAACAATTGGCGTGCCACTATTATTCCCGATGCCTAAGTCGATTCGATTGGGGTGAAATGCTTCAAGTAAACGAATGTTTTCTGCGACTTTATATGGGCTATAATGGGGAATCATGACGCCGCCTGAACCGACACGAATCGTGGACGTCTCGTCAGCAATTCGCATCATAAGCAGTTCGGGTGAACTATTAGCAAAGGCAGGAACGTCGTGGTGTTCAGCTACCCAAAATCGTTTGAAATTAAGCGACTCAGCAAGCTTTGCTAATTCAATCGTTTCTTGTAATGCTTCTTGTGCATTGCGGCCTTCATCGATTTGAGCATAATCAAGCACAGCTGTATGTATCAAGGTCATCCTTCTTTCTTTCCTGTAGTCGTTTGTTCTGTTTGTCTTGTATCTAATAAGAACTGAGCGAATGATTCAGCAGTTAAACCGCCAAAGTAATCGATTAGTTCGAACGGTTGAACCGCTTCAATTAATTCATCTTCTTTTAGACGAACGTTTAATAGCGCATGTTCAATATCTTTTATATCTTTCTTACCGAAGAAGTCGCCAGTAATTTGGATATTAGAAATTTTACCATATGTAATTGTCATACCGATTGTTATCGTGCCGAAAGAAAATCGCTCAGTCAATTCGTATTCAAACTGCTGGAAGCGGCCAAATGTCCAATCCCAATTATTATATTTTTCTGCAACGAGTTGATCAATATGTTCCCAGTCTTCGTCTGTTAGTACGTATTGTTTCGCATCTTTTATTGAATCGATTTGTAAAAACGCACAAATCATATAATCAGTAAATTCCCATACGTCCATCTGTTGATATTCTTCTGCTAAATGTGGACGAATCGAATCGACACGGCTACGAATAGACTGAATGCCGTGTGATTTAATTTTCTTTTCGTTCGGGTTAAGTGATGCGACAATTGCTTCAAAGTTAGGATCAAGTAATAAAGAGAACCCAGCATATATACGTCCGTTTTCTAGCGTCATTGCAGCACCAGACACTTTTTTTCCGTCAATCGTTAAATCATTACGTCCTGCTTGTTCTATATTTTTAACGCCGAGCTTTTCTAACGCATGGACAGCTGGTTCATACAATTTTTTATAGTTACCGAAAATGTCGTTATCTCCTGGAAAAAGAAAACAAAAGCTCATATTTTGGTCATCTAAGTAAATAGCTCCGCCACCTGTGTCACGGCGCAACATTTTTATATGATGTTCTTTCATGTAGCCGAGGTTTGCTTCCTCATAAGCATTTTGAAATTTTCCAATTTGAATAGTAGGTGACATCATATACGGGAAGAGAACTTTTTCATCTTTGAGCAAATGATCTTTCACGTATACTTGAATGGCCATGCACGTTCCTGGATCATATTGCCACTCGCCATTTCGTTCTGGCATAATTAAATACATATATTGTCACTTCCTAATTATGATTTATTTGCGATTGCTTGAAAAACGTCTGCGATATGTTCGTCAATATGGACACTTCGCTCACGAATGGTGCGCGGAATAAAGTATTCTCTTTCGTTCATCGTTACGTAAAGAGCATGCTTATTTTCTTCTGTCATTTGTTGGAACGGATGTTTAATAAACTGTGGTGTCGTGTTGCCAACCCCAATTTCTAGGAAAAGGATTTTTTCTCCTTCGTGTGCTTGTAAAAATTGTTCGTAACGCTCTTTTTGTTGATGGAAATAATCATCTTCGACCATGCCTTTTTCAACCGTTCTTTTATTCACTTCAAGTGGTGCACCACATTCAGGGCAATAGGGAACGAGTGATTCAGGGACGAGCATATCTGATTGTTCTTCTACCATTTTCCTCATAAGAGCTTCATCTTTATAAGTTTTTTGGTGGCAATGATTAATACATTGCTGGAGGCCATATTCCCCTTGAATATGGAAAACTTTTTTCATATCAAAGCCAGCTGCGTGAAAACCGTTGTCTGCATTTGTCGTAATGACGTGGAATGCTTTATCTTTTAATCGTTCGTTAAGACGGACGTATGAATCACCAACTGGTTGATCGAAGTAGTTCATTAAAACGAATCGACTTTGAAACGCCCAATATTCGCGCATGTTTTCAAAATCAAATAAACTCGCTTGTAACATATCGAGCAATTGATACTTTTCAATAAATTCTGGGAACGCATCTGTGAATCGTTTTCCGATATAAGTAAAGCCATCAGCTTCAGACATACCTGCGCCTACACCGATGACGACAGCATCTGCTTCTTCTATTAGTCCATCGATGGTGTCGTGCTCTGATTGTTCACCTGATTTTGTTAATGTGTGCCAGTTCTTTTGTTTTACATCCATTGTTAATCACCTTTTCTTATTAATCTAAAAGTGCTTTATAAATATGTAAATCTTTATCTGTAAATACGTTATAAATAATTTTAATGTTTGATTGAGTTTCTCGTTTGTATTTATTGATTGTATCAATAGCAATTTGTGCCGCTTTTTCTTGAGGGAAATTGAATACGCCTGTAGAAATACAACAAAATGCAATAGAAGATAAGTTATAATTATCCGCTAATTCGAGAGAAGAACGATAAGAAGAGGCGAGTAAACTTTCTTTCAGAGGTGTTACACCTTTTTTATCAATGTATGGGCCGACGGTATGGATAACATACGTTGATGGTAAATGATATGCTTTCGTTATTTTCGCTTTTCCGACAGGTTCTTTTCTTCCTTGATTTTGAATGATTTGATGACAAGCGAGCCTTAATTGTACACCTGCGTATGTATGGATAATATTATCAATACAGTTGTGATTTCTTTGTAAGCAACCGAGTAATTTACTGTTAGCCGCGTTGACGATAGCATCAACTTTTAGCGTCGTTATATCACCTTGCCATACGTATTGTCCGCTAGATAATTCGTCTAATTGGTCAATCGTCGTTAGCGAGCGGTTATCTTTTATATGTGTTAACAGTTTATCTTGACTGAGTAGAAAATTGTCGCTAACTTCTATTGGCTCCCTTACGTTACAAAGGCCACGAAACAGCTCGAATTTTTCTGAGAAACTAAGTGTCTCATAAGGAAAAAAATCATTTGCTTCCTTTTGTAAATAATCAATTAAAAAATGGAGATGTTCTTCTTCATTCATCTAGGAAACTCCTTTGCTCATAAAAGTTAGAAGAGGACCTGAGAAACGAAAGATTACTAAATAAGAACACGAACGATAGATATCTCAAGTCTGATGCAAATCTGAAGTAATTACTGTCTATTCATCATTCGTGTTCTTCGTATGTTTAATTACTTTTTCTCTCGTTTAAGCGTCTTCGAGAGCTTTGAAAGCTGCTTCATCAACGTCTGTTAACTTAACGATCCAGTTTTCATCAACTGTTGCACCGTTTAATAATGTCGGTTCATTCACAAGTTCACCGTTTCTTTCGATAATTTTACCTGCGAGAGGTGATGAGATTTCTAAAACTGTTTTAGAAGCTTCTAAGTTTAAAATGGGACTATCTACTTCTAATTCATCCTCTAAAGAAAATTCAACGAAACCGACAGTACCTACGTCATCTTGTAGCTCTGGTGTTATGCTTACTGTATAAATATCATCGTGCTTTTCAATGAATAAAAAATTACCACGTTTCTTCATTTAATCTCCCTCTTTCGTGATTTAGTGACCTTATTATTAATAGCCAAATTTATTATATCAATATTCAGTTTTATATCAAATTGACTTTCAAATAAACAGATAGTAACTTTAATCGTATATATAGATGAAATAATTGTTATGAAGATAAATAAACTAAGAATAGGGGTAACATTTAAATGGGAACGACGAAAAAGTATGAATCATTATTTGAAGATTTAATTTTTCCGAATGGAACGACGCTCGAAAATCGCTTTGTTTTATCACCAATGATTACGAATTCTTCAACGAGAGAAGGTTATGTAACTGATGATGACGTTGCTTATGCAAAGAGACGTTCTCATGCAGCGCCTTTACAAATAACAGGAGCTGCTTACGTTGATAAGTTTGGACAGTTGTTTGAATATGGCTTTAGTATTGATAAAGACCGTTCAATTGAAGGACTTAAACGAGTAGCACGTGCGATGAAAGCTGGTGGTGGAAAGGCAATTGTGCAACTGACTCATGCCGGGCGTTTTTCAAAGATTGCGCTAAGAGACTTTGGCGCTGTATATGGGCCGAGTGAAATGCATTTAAATACACCAGTGAAACATACGGTTATTCCGATGACGAAAAGACATATTGATCACGTTGTGCTCGCTTATGCTGATGCAACTCGTCGAGCGATTGCTGCTGGCTTTGATGGGGTAGAGGTGTCGAGTGCTCAGCGGTTACTTATTCAAACGTTTTTTTCTACGTTTTCTAATCATCGTGATGATGAGTATGGGATTGGTCATTTAGAAAATCGCATGCGTCTCGGATTAGAAGTGTTAGCGGCTGTTCAGAAAGTTATTGATGAGGAGGCGCCCGAAGGATTTATTTTAGGTTATCGAGGGACACCGGAAGAAACACGAGGCAATGACATCGGTTATACAGTTGAAGAATTTTTACAATCAATGGAAGCGAAATTAGAAGTCGCTGATATTCAATATTTAGCGACAGCAAGCTGGGGGCGTAGCGTTTATTTGCAGACGATTCGTCAAGGGAAATTTAAAGGTGAGCGAATGAATGATGTCGTCTACGATCATTTCAAAGGGCGTTTGCCAATTATGGCGACAGGCGGCATTAATACACCTGGTAAAGCACTTGAGGCACTATCATTTTCGGATTTTGTCGGCATGTCTACACCGTTCGTGACGGAGCCTGATTTCGTAACGAAATTAAAAAACGGAGAAGAACATTTAATTAATTTAGAGCTTTCTATGGAAGAGATAAATGATTTGGCCATTCCTGATCGCGCATTTAAAGATATGATTGAATTAATGGATATTGGCGGTTCATTATCAAAAGAAACACGCCAAGAATTAGATAAGCTTTATAAGAATAAATAATGAGATGTTTATATGTCGTACTTAAGGGCTATATAATAGATGAATGCGCGTAGTAATTGTTACGATAATTATGTCATTAAGGCGGGAAACATACAAAATCCAACTAAATGAAAGCAAATAAAAGGAAAAAGCGCGGTAATGGTCAGTCAGTTAACAACTTGCGGTTAATTGCTCAAATCCGCATGAATCATGCAAGTGAAGATGTTTTAAAATGGTTACGAAGTCTAATTGACAACATTTTTTTGAAGTGATAGTTTTGAATTATTCAAAATAATAGATTTGTACGCACTTTTTTATTTGTACTAAATATTGAATTTATTTTCTTTATCTTTATAAATCATTTAAAGAAGAGTGCGCAGAAGGAGGAACTATGTCTGAAGAAGTAGTGCAAGACACTAAAAAAGGTGGAAAAGGAAAACTAGCAATTATCATTGCTGTAGCAGTAATAGTTATCGGAGGAATTATCGGTTATTTTGCATTTGCTGGCTCTGCTGGGTCTGATAAAGCGAAGTATTTCAAAGCCGAAGCGGATACGCTTGAATTTTTAACGGATGAATGGAAAGAGCGTTATGCAGAAGAGCTTGAATGGGCAGAGGGCTCAAAAGAGAATGCTGAAGAAAGTTCGATTGACATAACGGCAGAATATAACGATCCGAATGCTTACGGTGGCGTTTCTGAAGCAGAGGAAATCATAAACAATTCTAAAGTATCGTTATTGTTACAATCAGACATTCAGGAGAAGTTATTATACGGTGATATTTCAGCAGATGTTATGGGTATGACGTTTGATGATTTCAAATTTGGTGTTGATGCTAACCAGTTATTATTTGATTTACCGTTTTTAGATGACGTTATTTTAATCGATGGCGACAATATTGGTGAGTTATTATCACAAGTCGATCCGTACACATTCGATGAAGATATGTCATTTGATTTTGAAGATGCATTTGATATTGATAACTATCCAATTTCTGAAGAGGATCAAGAATACTTAAAAGATAAGTATAGTATGTTTTTATTTGATGAAATTTCTGATGATTCATTTGAAAGTGAAACAGAAGATATAACGGTTGAAGGACAAGATATTAGTGCAGAGAAAATTGCGTTGCACTTATCTGAAGAAGAGGTAAGAGACCTTGTTACTGCATTAGCGAAAGAAATGCAAGGTGATGATCGTCTGAAAGAAATTATTGAATCATATTTAAAGTCTAACTTCATGGCAGCTACTGATATCAATATGGTAATGGATGAATTTGAAGATGGGCTAGAGCAAGCACAAGAGAATATTGATGATTTAAATGTACCCGATGGTATTACGTCAGAAATTTGGATTGACGATGGATTAATCGCTCAGCGTGACTTCCATATGGCAGTTGTTGATGACTTCGATGAAAAAGCAGAGTTTTCAATTGTCGGTACACAATTACTTGAAGATGATAAACAAACATTTGATTACACATTAAACGTCGTTGATGAGTATACAGATGAAGAGATTTTCTTTACGGGTAGCTTGGCATTTGACGGGGAGACAGTTAATGACGAACTCGTCTTAAGTTTAGATTTAGGTGATGTTACTTACGCGGCAGAGGAAACGATTAACAAAGGTGAAAAAACGTTCGATCGTTCACTTTCAATCGCGTCACCATTTATTAACGGTGGATTATTCTGGTCAGGAGATTCAACGTTTGAAAAAGACCAAATGAGTGGTAACCATAAGTTCCACGTTGAAGCAGAAGGTCTCGGTGAAGATATTTTAAATATCCAAGCAGTCGTTGAAGGGAAACGAATTAACGAAGTAGAAACAATTAATACAGATAGCGTGAAAGATGTTGGTACGATGTCTGAAGAAGAAATTTCAAACTATATTGAAGGTGAAGCAGCTGAACAATTCTTTGAATGGTATATGGAGAAATTTGGCGGCTTTTAAACGAGACGACATTTATTAAGAAAATGGAGCAGAGGCTCAAATGACTTTTATAAACCACACGTTTATTTTCATAAAAAATTATATGAAGCAATTACAGAGGAAGTTATTTATACTTCCTCTATTTTTGCTTTTTCCTTTAATTGTTATTGGTGGTGTTGCATTTTTGCTCGTCACCTTTTTTTCGTCAACGACTGAGTCGACGATTCATTTAGGTGTCGTAAATGAAGATGGTTCAAAAGAGACGAACATTATCGTCGAAGTGTTAGAAGGTACGGAACAATTTGGATCATTTATAGAAGTAGAATCTTTAGAACGAAAGCAAGCAGAGCAAAAAGTGTATGCAGATGAAATGAGTGCTTATATCGTTTTGCCTGCGGGGTTTACAGATGATTTATACCGCGGTTCTTCCGTTCAGATGGACATCTTCGGAAACCCACAAAAAGAAGTTGATAGTCAAGTCGTTTATCAACTAGTAAATAGCTTTATGCGCCATATTAGAACGTCACAAGCGAACATTTTACTCGTCAATGAATATGGAAAAGAATTACCTATAACAGATGAAGAGCGTTCGGATTTAGTGTTCGATGAATTTATTAAAACGTTTATTAATATTGCGAGTAAAGATAAAATTGTTACCGAACATACGGTAGAAAACAAATCGACGTCGTCACCTGTACAATTCTTTATTATTTCACTTTTTTATATAACAGTTACAATATGGCTATTTATTTTTTATCATTTGCTTTATGAAGAAGATGAGCAGCGGATGGTTGACCGAATGGCGCTATACGGTGTAACAAATTTACAACGAATGACTTCGAGGATCATCGTTACTTATACTTTTACGATGGTTTGGGCAGTTGGAATGGCTTACGTACTTTTACGAATGTTTTCATTTGATATTATCGGAGAAAACATTGGACGACTGGCCATTCTGTTATGTTTGTACAGTTTTGTTTATTTAATGGTCTTAGCATTTTTAGAGCTTGTTATTAAGTCATCAAGTATTCGTTTGCTTACGCACGTTATTTTTACGGGCTTATTTATATTACTCAGTGGAGCCGTTGTACCAGCAATTTACTTCCCACTATACATACAAGATTTAATCGCTTATATTCCTTCCTATGAAGCGTTGTTTTGGAGTCAAGAAATTATGTTAAATGGGCGATTTTTTGCAGAATATAAAGTGTTAATCATTAGTACGATTAGTATGGTGTTAATAGTCATCTTGACGTCCTTATGGAAGGAGCGTGTCCGATGATTAAAGAAGCTTTTTATACACGAATGATGTTTTTGAAAAAACAATTTGGCCAAGTCGCTTTTTGGGTATTATTGCCAACGATTGTTACGCTGATTTTTATCGCGTCATTTGACCGGTTACAAGAAGATACAGAAGTGCCTATCGGTATCGTTCTCGATGAGGATTCAGAAATGACACGCGCATTGTACGAACGCATAGATGAAACGTCGCATATTCGGCCTGTTATACTGCAGGAAAGAGACGCGATTAATCGGTTAAAAAGACACAATTTAGATAGTGTCTTTATCGTAGAAGATGGATATGAAGAAAATACGCTTTCGCGTAATCGCGATTCACTCATTACAAGTTTTCAAACAGATTTATCGTTTTCTTATGCACCGATAAAAGAAGTAATTATATCTTACGTCCAGCAAGATTATAGTCGCATGAGGGCTGCTCACGTCATTCGAGATTTAGGGGTAGAATATGGTGTCGTCAATGATTGGACGGTAGAAGAGTTAATTAATCGAAGCCGAGAAATTGAAAAAGAGCAAGATTTATTACGTGTTAATTTTTCCTATTTACATGAAAACGTTGAGCGAGAAAGTGAACAATCATTCGTTACATCAAAAAACATTTGGGCGCTGCTAACGATGTTTGCAACGTTCATATTGTTTGATTGGGTGATTAAGGAAAGACGATCATCAACGATGTTACGTTTACCATTTATGAAAGTTTCACCGAAGCAATACGTATTATATCATCTCTTTATTTATACAATTGTACTTTTTATTGTTGATTGTTTCATGTACTTCTTTATTCTGTCAGAACCGTTTACAATGACTGACCTGCTATCATTAGCATCATTTCGACTCACGATCAATATGACTATCTTTTTATGGGCGTTACTTTTTCGCTCTTCATATGCGTTTTATACGAGCGCTTTTACAATCGCATTACTGTTTAGTATTGTCGGAGGGATTTTTATTCCGCTAGACACTATTTATGAAAAGTATCCGCTCTATAAACAATTAAATCCATTTCAACCATTTTTAGCGGGGGCTGTATTTAACATCTGGTTCATTGGCAGTCTAGTTGTTATTTGTGTTTGGTATTTGGCGAGGGGGAGAAAAGATGTTACGCATCAAGTCCGTCCATAAAACATTCGGAACAAAAGAAGTTTTAAAAGATGTCACGTGTGAAATTAAACGTGGGGAAATTGTCGGCTTAGTCGGAGAGAATGGCGCTGGGAAGTCTACGTTATTAGAAATCATTGCGACATTACAACGACCGACGAAAGGAACAATTGAACTTGCGGAAAATAGTTATGATAAATCGCTAAAACAAGTGAGAAAACAAATTGGCTTTGTCCCTCAAGACATTGCTGTTTGGGAAGAGTTTACCGTCAAAGAAAACATGATGTTCTTTGAGAAGTTCTCATGGAAGCGTCGTTCAGTTGAAGAACTGCGATCACTCTGTTTAGATATGAATTTAGATCGCTGGGATGATAAAGTAAATACGTTATCTGGTGGAATGAAACGCAAATTAAATGTTGCTATTTCCCTTATTCACGAACCGAATATTTTGTTGCTTGATGAACCGACTGTCGGCATCGATTTAAAATCAAAGCAGGAAATTTCCCGCCATTTAGTACAACTTGCGAAAGATAAACATTTAACGATTATTTATACGTCTCATGATATGGATGAAATTATGAATGTATGTGATTACACGTATTGTTTAGGAGACGATCCATTTTATGAAACGTTTTTAAAGGAACGCGGGCAACGTGTAGAAGTATTATAATGACTGTGACAAAAATGTAAGGTGCGTGTCACGTGATTGAATAGTACGAACGTTATTTTTCCCTTATGATAAATGTAACAAATCAGCAGAGGAGAATAACGATGAAAAAATTAACATTAGTTTTATTTATATTATGTACAGCTTTAGTAGCTTGTAGTTCTGAGGAGTCATTATTCGTCAAGGACTATTACGTCCATGTGACCGAATCTTATGATACCGAGAGGGACCATGATTACGTATATATATTAGATGGGTATGATGAAAATGGTAAAGAGAAGCTTATTACATTTTACGTCGACGAACCTTTAGATATCGGTACAGTTATGGAAGTTCCAACACAAGCTGATGGATATACGGGAGACGTGAAAGAAATAGACATGGAAAAAGTGCCAGAGAAAGCTCAAGAAAGCTTTTCAAAAAATGAGGAATAGTTAGTGTCGTAAATTTCAACAAATTCATCACAACTCACTTAAATGCGCCAATAACGGTGGTGTTAAAGGTATAATAAAGATGAGGTGATGAAAGATGAAACGAATAAGTGTATTATTACTCGTCATACTACTTTCTTTAGTCATTGCTAGCTGTGCACCTAGTTGGATGAATAATCACCATCTGCCTGATAATAGGCACCATCATCATGATCATGATATGCCTGGTCATCATGATATGCAGAAACAAAGTAATTTTAATGAACAAAGTGAATAAATATGAGCACGTCCCCCTTAATCATCAAATCGTTTAAAATGCTCTAAATAGGGCATATACAGAATGAGAGCAAATGATCATTGTATGTGAGAGGGGGAATTCTTATGCCTACTAAGGAAAAAGAGAATTCTTTTCGGAAAAAAATATTAAATAATCCAGTCGTTATTTATGCTATCATTATTTTAATTGTATCAGTGACAATTTTAGCTGTATCTAAAATTAGTTTTATTTTTAAGCCAGTCGGATTAATTGTCGGTTCAATTTTTTTACCGATTTTGTTTGCTGGAATACTATTTTATTTATTCCATCCACTCATTGATTGGTTGGAGAAGAAAAATATTAAACGATCCATATCAATTGCACTTATTTATCTCGTGATTGCGCTTATTATCACAGGTATCGTATTGCTAATTATACCGCCACTTAAAAGTCAGATTATTGATTTAACGAATAATATTCCGTCGTTAGTTGATGAAGTGAAAGTGATGGCTGAAGAAGCAACAGATACGAAGTGGTTTGCAGCAGCAAATGAGTTCGTGAGAGATAATGCGAATGAAATAGGAGAAAATATTCGTGATAACGTTTCGACGTTTGGAGCGAACGTTACGTCGAGTATTACGTCGACGATAAGTACGGTATCGGACGTTATTTTAGCTATTGCTATGTTGCCTATTTTATTATTTTACTTATTAAAGGATGGACGTAATTTACCTGATTACTTTGTTAGTTTATTACCTGATGCCCTTCGCATGGAAACAAAAGATATACTCGTTGATATGAATGATAGTTTAAGTTCATATATCCGCGGACAAATTATCGTTTCTGTTTGTGTCGGAACGTTATTGTTTATCGGATATTTAATTATCGGTTTAAAATATTCACTCGTGTTAGCACTTATTGGTACAGTAACAAATGTTGTCCCTTACTTAGGACCAGCAATCGCTGTCGTTCCCGCAGCTGTCATTGCTGTTGTTGAATCACCAATGATGCTCGTGAAAGTTGTTATCGTCTGGGCAATCGCACAATTGATTGAGAGTAAAGGTATTTCTCCATTTGTTATGGGGAAGAGTTTAAACTTACATCCAGTAACAGTTATTTTCGTTATTATTATTGGAGGAAATTTATTTGGGATTATCGGGATTATCTTTGCCGTCCCTGGTTACACATTATTAAAAGTAGTAACAACGCATATTTATAAAATTATCCGTTTAAGATCGAGCTTTTATTCTGAAACGGAATAGAAAAGAGGCTGGGACAAAACCCAGAGAAATGAAAAGGTTATTTCAGTAGATTTAATTTTACTGGAATGACCTTTTCTTTTTATTTGATCGACTATTTCGCTCCATAGATCTCCTACGCTTTCCGCGGTCCGGCCTCAACCAACAGAGAAAGAAGTTCACCTTCTCTGTCGTTTTCGGACACGGCTTGTCCCGCTGGAGTCTTCATATAGTTCTTTCACTTGAGCTGTTGGAAGCTTTTCCTGCTTCTTTTAGTCATTTTTTTCTGTCTACGTATATTTCACCTGAAGATAGAGAAATGCTTGTGTTTATCTTTTTTATGATAAACACAAGCATTTTTATTTGTTTGAGGCTAGTTTTTTCCCAGTCTCTTTTGTTTAGGCAACTTGTTCACGATTAGAACGTTTAAATATTATTAGCGCTGTAATAATGACAATGAGAAGGATAACGATACCGAGCATGCCGTACTGGAAACGGATCGTATCATTGTTTGCCACTTTACCGATTGTATCTAAAACAATAGGAGAAAGGAATTGCCCGAGAAACGTGAAGCTAGACGTATAAGCAACCGCACGATCTGCTTGAAAAGGTTCGACTTGATCGAGCGCTTTTAGTGCAATAACAGGGAACAATGCTCCTTGACCGAATCCGACAAAACAGACGCTTATAGCTACGAGAACGATACTGTTTGAGAGTGTTAACGTTAAAAACGCTAGACTCATTCCAAAGAGCAATACAGGAATGATATATTGTTTAAATAACAGTTCAACTTGTACGAGGAAGAGGCTCGTAATCATGCCACCAACTGTCGTAAATGAAACAATCGTTCCTGCTATAGCAGCGCCACCTAATTCACTCTGTTCAAGATAAACAGCAATATTCGTCGCTATAGAATAATAGGCGAGCATAATACCACCCATGGCGAGCGCGTAACCGTGAACGGCAAACGGTAACCGCGTTTTTTCTTTTTTCTTTGGGGGAGCTTGCACGTCACCTCGTGGTAAAAAGAGAAAGACGAGTATGAAAATACCTAACCCTAAAAAGTAAACGTTAAATGGCATTTGCCAACTAAATGTCGCAAGCCAACCCGCAAGCATCATCGTGACGATCCCGCCAAAATTACTAAATGCCGAGTTGTAACCCATCATTTTCGTGCGCTCTTTGCCCGTAAAGTAATCATTAATAAGTGACATCGAAATCGGCATGAGGAGTCCAACGCCAGCTCCGAGTAAAAGACGTAAGCCTAACAATACTTCAATAGAGGAAACGAACTGAGGAGTTATTCCTCCGAATAAGTAAATGAATAAACCTATCATAATAATCGTTTTCTTACGAATCTTAGTCGTTAAATAACTACATAAAAATGAAAATGGAATAATCATAATTGATGGTGCTGTTAAAATTAATTTAATCATCGTAGGACTTGCTTCGGGAAATGCTTTTCCAATAAGTCCTAGTGCAGGTGAAATAGCTGCACCTGCCATAACTGTTGCCATAGATATAGAAATAATCGTAGGCTTCAGCATTTTATTCATATGTAACACTTCCAATCAAAATATAATATGCTCTACAAATAAAAAGAGGCACAAATACTAATTATATGGGACTGTATTTGAAATAACAAACAAAAATAATTAAGGCAGGAATGACGTATGAATAATCTAGATGTAAGTTATCTGAATGACCAAAGTGTTAGCGCTTTCAATATAGCTTATAAAATGATATATTTTTAATATAAACTAAAATTAGGAGTGTATAAAAGATGACTGAATATGAAAGTATCAATGACTATGAGTTATTTGATCTAGGTGACGTTGTACTTCATGAAGGAACAACATTACGTGGTGCAAAGCTTGCGTATAAAACACACGGTACTCTTAATGAAAATAAAGATAATGTTATCGTTTTTCCAACGTATTATTCAGGTACTCATAAAGATGACGAGTACATGATTGGTCCAGGGATGGCATTAGACCCTGAAAAATATTTTATTATACAAATTAATCAATTAGGTAATGGTCTATCTTCATCGCCTAATAATATGGCAGCTCCATATAATCAAGGAAGTTTTCCAAACGTTACGACGCTAGATAATGTTAAGTGCCAACATCGTTTAGTGACTGAGCATTTTGGTATTGAAACGATTAAATTAGTGTGTGGTTATTCGATGGGTGCACAACAAACGTTCCAGTGGGCGGCAGAATTTCCAGATATGGTCGAACGCATGGCACCGTGGTGTGGTACAGCGTCAACGACGAAACATAATTATGTCTTTTTAGAGGCAGTGCGAAATGCCATTATGACAGACGCGGCATGGCAAGGTGGCTATTATGATAAGCAACCTGAAAGAGGGATACGTACTTTAGCAAGAGTATACGCTGGATGGGGTGTTTCACAACCTTTTTATTATGAGGAACTTTATTTGAAACATGGATTTTCAAGTTTAGAAGATTTTCTCGTTGGCTTTTGGGAAGGGTTTTTCTTATCTAAAGACGCTAACTGTTTATTGTCGATGGCATGGACGTGGCAGCATAGTGATATAGGTATGACGACGGGGTGCGATGGTGACCGTGAAAAAGCGTTATCAGGCATTAAAGCGAAAGCGATGATATTACCTGGTGAAACAGATTTATATTTCTTAGCTTCTGATATTGAACGAGAAGCAGCATTAATAGAAGGAGCAGAATTCAGGGTCGTTCCAGGTGTTTATGGACACTTTGCCGGCATTGGATTTAACGAGCCAGATACACAATTTATAAATGACGCTATTCAAGAGTTGCTAGATAAATAATCGGATGGGCCTGCTTATAAAATAGCAGGCTTTTTTAATGTAATAGACGGCGTATAAGTAACACGTTTGCGAAAGAATACGGCGAATATTTATTTATCCGATCAATCTTTCTGAATATTACAAATTATCATGCAGATATGATATAATATGTTATATAAACGCTCCTTTATAAAATTATTATTCGATTGGAGGGAAGACTAATGGACGAGAAAAAACGTCTAGAAGTGAAGCGGAAAGAAGAAATGCGGACGAAAGCAATTTCAAGAATGATTGATGAAGGCGGATTAGGAGCAGACAACTATTATAATATCGTGAAAAAAGATGAGAAAAATCGTCAATTTACGTCAGACACATATAAAAAAGTTAAATAATAGAATGGTTACCACTTTGTTAAAATAGCTACAAAGTGGTTTTTTGTGTGATTTTCCACATGGTATTTGTTACATAAATTAGTTACAATAGAAGTATAAAGACTGAATATTTACAATTTAACATCCACAAAAGGTGGTTAACATGGCTATTCAACGAGATGAAACGATCAAAGATGTTGTATTAATTGGTGCTGGGATGATGAGCGCCACACTTGGTATGTTATTAAAAGAATTGACTCCTGAATTAAATATAACTGTTTTTGAAAAATTAAATGAGGCAGGAGCGGAAAGTTCTAATGAATGGAATAATGCAGGGACAGGTCATGCAGCATTATGCGAGTTGAATTATACAGAAGAGAAGCAGGACGGAACAATTGATACGTCAAAAGCAATAAAAGTTAATGAACAGTTTCAAAAGTCTATTCAGTTTTGGGCATATTTAGTACGAAAAGGTTACATCGAATCACCCGAACAGTTTATTCGTTCAGTTCCTCATGTAAGTTTTGTTCAGGGGAAGGACGATGTCGAATTTTTAAAAAAACGGTATAAAACATTGCGTAAAAATCCTTTGTTCGAGTCGATGGCATTTACAGAAGACGTCACTGTTTTGAAGGAATGGTTACCTATCATGATGGAAGGTCGTTATGAGGGTGATCAGGTAGCAGCGACGAAAATGGTTGAAGGTACTGATGTGAACTTTGGGGCGTTAACACGCAAAATGTTTCAGCACTTACAATCAACTAGTACGGAAATATTGTATAATCAAACAGTTAATGATTTAAAGCAGAATCGTGACGGGACATGGGAGATTACTGTTTACGATGAGAAGAAGCGTGAAAAGAAACATCATCAAGCAACGTTCGTTTTTATCGGTGGAGGTGGCGGGAGTTTACATTTGTTACAGAAATCACGAATAAAAGAAGGTAAACATATTGGAGGATTTCCCGTGAGTGGGAACTTTATGGTTTGCCGAAATAAAGAGGTTATAAATAAGCATTATGCGAAAGTTTATGGCAAAGCAAAAGTTGGTGCTCCGCCGATGTCTGTACCTCATTTAGATACACGTTACATTGACGGTGAGAAAGCACTTTTATTCGGTCCATTCGCTGGTTTTTCGCCACGCTTTTTAAAAGAAGGGTCACGGCTTGATTTATTTACATCTGTACGAATAGATAACGTGTTAACGATGATTGCAGCAGGTGCAAAGGAAATGTCGTTAACGAAATATTTGATTCAACAACTTATGTTGACGAGTAATCAGCGGATGGAACAGCTACGAGAGTTCATACCTGAAGCGAAAAAGGAAGACTGGGAACTTGTCGTTGCTGGTCAGCGTGTGCAAGTCATTAAAGATACGGATGATAAAGGCAGAGGGACATTGCAATTCGGTACGGAAGTTATTACGAGTAGTGATCATTCTTTAGCTGCTTTATTAGGTGCATCACCAGGCGCATCAACTGCTGTTCATGTGATGTTAGACGTACTAGAAAGATGTTTTCCAAAAGAGATGGATGAGCGCAAGGAAAAGATTAAGCAAATGGTTCCTTCATACGGGCTGTCACTAATGGAAAACAAAGAAATGTTAGCTGAGGTACGTTCTTTAGCGACTAACTATTTACAATTGAATTGAAACTGGTAAAAAGGCGAGGACAAAGTGAAGAACACGAATGATGAATCGATTATCATTCGTGTTTTGTTTGTTTCATCACTTTTGTTTAATGATTAGTTTCTTTTAAATGTTACGAGAGAAGGTTCTGAACCTAAATGAACTTTTCGTTCAGCTGGCTTAGTTTCTGAAACTATCTTACCTTTACTAATGACATATAAACATTCACTCGTTAATCGAATAGCTTCTTTTTCATTTTTTGCATCTAAAATAATGCAATTTGCTTCATTACCTTCTTTAATCCCGTAATTTTCAATGTTTAGCGTTTGGGCAGCGTTCGTCGTTATCATATCAAACAATTGATTGATTCGTTGGCTATTATCCATATGAGCAGCAAAAACGAGAATGTGAGCAGCTTGGAGCATACTCCCTTTGCCGAGTGGCCCAAATGGATCCATTATATTATCATTGCCGATACTTATGTTAACCTCTGCATCTAACAGTTCATCAATACGTGTTAAGCCACGCTTTTTTGGATACCCATCTAATCTGTTTTGTAACGTTAAGTTGGAGAATGGGTTCGTGACGACGTTCATTTCGGCTTGCTTTAGACGACCAATTAAACTAGCAGCGTAATCATTACTATAATTATGCATAGCAGTCGTATGACTCGCTGTTATGAGGTGTTTCATATCATAATGTAGAGCATATTTCGCGATAATTTCCGTGTATCTCGAATATTCATCGCCAGATTCATCAGCGTGCATATCAATTGGCAAATTATACTTATTCGCTAATTCAAAGGCGAGCTTAATTGCACGAATGCCATCTTCTCGCGTTACTTCTGCTTGAGGAAGGCCTCCGATAAGGTCGACTCCCATCTTGATTGATTCTTCTAATTTTTCGGATGCGTTTTTTGCAGTAAATATACCGTCCTGGGGAAATGCGACGACTTGAATATCGATTGAATCGCTAAACTCTTCTTTTAATTCAAGGATCGCCTCTAGAGTTGTAAATGTTGGAGTAAAGTCTGTATGTGCACGAATGGCTAGAACACCGTTAGCCACGAGCCAATGAATGACTTCTTTAGCGGATTCTTTGACATCATCTTTTGTTAGGAAAGCTTTTCTTTCATTAGCAATTTGAATCGCTTCACCGAGTGTTCCGCTTTCATTGTAGCGTGGGAATCCAGCACTTAATGCCGCGTCTAAATGGATATGTGATTCGATAAAAGGAGCTGACATGAGTTGTCCGTTAGCGTTTATTTCTTTTGTCGCTGTCGCAGTAATCTTCTCGCTAATTTCTGCGAATAAATTATTTTTTATGCCGATATCTACGAGTTGTTCTTTATTTCGAAGCTTTGCTTGTCGAATAATTATGTCCATAAAAGAAACCTCCTAGTTAATTATTTGGAAAGAAAATGTATGTGAACCTTCCTTTAAGTATATAATCAATTATCATGATTACAAGCGGATGTTTTTAACTATTGAAGAAAATGAAAAACAATGTTTTACTAGTACATACGAAGTTTTTGAGAGGATGTTAACTGTATATGACAAATGAAAACAATAGCGCGTCAATTATAGGAATGATTACAGAGCCGAAGCGGCAGTTTCAACGAATAAAGAATCGCCCGACGATTTGGAAGCCGATGGGTATCATTATGGTTATGTATATCATAGGAACATTTCTATCAGTTTCAGCGATTGATGTCCCGGAAGAATTAAAAGCATTACAAATAGACGATGAATTATCACAGAGTAGCTCGTCTGACATTATTGGAAATATCGTAGGTGGCGGTTTAGCACCAATTATTAGTGTAGCGGTAGTTACTGTTGTTTATTGGGTCATAGCGAAAATTTTTCAGTCACACGTCACATTTAAGCAAATGTTTTCGATGAACACGTATATTTTATTTATTGGAGCAATCGGAGTCGTCATAAACGGTTTGTTAACATACTTCTTTGGTGATGGTACAAGTGTAGAGATGACGAGTTTATCTTACTATTTAGATGTGTCACCGACGATGGACGTTGTCATTAGTAGTGTGGAAGTGTTCAGCTTGTGGACGATTGTCTTATCTGCTTTTGGACTTCATATTGTCGCATCATTGTCTAAACCGTTGTCATGGGCTATACCGATTATATTTGTAGCTGCAAATATCTTTTTAAGCATTATGATTTTACAAGCAGCACAAAATTTGTTTATGTAATTAGTATTCTACCTCCTTTCAAATGGAGGTAGATTTTTTATTTAAGTGCCGGTCGACAAGGAGACAGAAAAGTTAGATTAATCCTAAAATAAGTAATATTTACTCTAATTCGGAATAATTGCTTTACATATTTGTTAATGGTAAATTGTGATAGGTGTGTATAAATACTATGCACTTACCACATTAAGAATCGTTGGAGGCCGACATGAAAAATGTATTAGAGATTTTAAAAATAAGTAGTGCTTTCATTGGGATTATCGTTGGAGCTGGATTTGCTTCAGGTCAAGAAATTTTACAATATTTTACAAGCTTCGGACATATGGGTACCGCTGCTGCGATTATCTCAACAGCGTTGTTTGCGTATTTAGGGATGACACTTACGCGATTAGGAAGTCGTGTACGAGCAGCATCTCATCGAGGCGTTATATATAAGATTAGTGGTCGTCACTTAGGACCAATTGTTGATGGAGTTATTATATTTACGTTATTTGGTACTGCAGTTGTTATGATTGCAGGTGCTGGATCAATTCTTCACCAACAGTTTAACTTCCCACCATTTGTCGGAAGTTTATTGCTCGTCGTATTAGCGACGTTGACAGTGATGATGAACGTTGAAAAAGTTATCGCTGTTATTGGTAGTATTACACCGTTTTTAATTTTAGCAATTATCCTTATCGGTGTGTACAGTGTATTCACGATGGATGCATCGTTACAAGCACTTGAACCGATAGCGAAAGAGCAGACGTCTGCTGTATCTAATTGGTGGTTAGCAGGCATTAATTATGCATCATTTAATGTGACGTTCGGAGCAGCGATGACACTCGTTATGGGTGGCGCGATAAAAAGTGAACGAACGGCAGCTTTAGGTGGCTTAGTTGGAGGATTAGTTCTCGGAGTGTTAATACTGTTAAGTCATTTTGCACTGTTCTCTAAAGTTGATCAAGTCGCTCACGTTGACATGCCTATGTTACAGATTGTCACTGATATTTCACCTGTTTTATCAATTTTCATGACAATTATTTTATTCGGTATGATATTTAACACAGGTGTTAGTATGATTTATTCATTTGTTGCTCGTTTTGTAGATATGAACACGAAACAGTCAACGACGTTTACAATTATTACTTCGTTAGCAGCATTTATTGCGAGCTTTGCAGGCTTTACTGTACTCGTTAACTGGTTCTATCCAGTGGTCGGTTATTTAGGTTTATTCTTAATCTTAGCACTTATTATTGCACCGTTTAGAATACCTAAACAACCCGAAGGAAAAACGAAGAATAAACAAGCAGTTTCATAAAAGTAATGAACAAAAATCCTGTCGCCTTCGAGGCCGACAGGATTTTTTTATTTTATAATTTTTGATAAGGCATTTAGTACACCGATATGAATACCTTCATGCCAAGTGACGAATTGTAGTGCCGCACCAATTGTCGATAGCTTCATGCCGTTTACGTCACGGACGCTAGATGCTTTATTGTTTAATTTATCTTTAAAAAATGCTTCGATTCTATCTTCCTGTTTTTTTAGTTCATTCATAATGTCTTCTTTGGAAGGAACTGTTTCAGGCCATTCTGAAGGTCGTGTGCCGTCTAAAAATAATTTATCCCATTCGGGTAAAGTTACTTCGTATGAGTCATCTGCTTCGCTTAGAAAATCTTCTGCCGTACTGTAAATATGCCCGGCATTCCAACGAAATGTGTTAGGAAATCCTTCTGGTTGAATATCCCAGAGCTCCTCATCTACTTTATTTAATAAAATTAATGTTGACGTACGAGAATATTTAAATTGTGTCATCGGTATCATCATTACATCCTCCTTAAAAATTCACTGTTCTTATTGTACTATACGATAAAAATAATTAATAAAAGAATGCTTGTACGCACTTGTTTTATTCGTTAAATAATTTCCCATTTTCGCTCAGACGCTACAGCTGCTAATTTATCATCAGGAGATACTGCAACAGGGTGGCCGACAAGTTCAAGGATCGGTAAGTCCGAATAACTATCTCCGTATGAATAACTGTTCTCCCAATCAATCGACTCTTCTTTTAGTGCTGCGAGTAAAGCGACACGTTTTCTCATCCCTTGAATATGGAAGATAGGTGCCTTTTTTTGGTAGTTATTTTTAGCGAACGGAATATCCGTTCCGATAATTTTATCAACAGGAAAAGGTTCCATTGCTGCTTCTAATAAAGGAGTATAAGCGCCAGATACGATAATCGTTCGGTAATCTTCTTCATAGTGATTGATTAGCCGTCGAATAGCTTCTGGATGAAAGTCATCAACCATTTTAGCGGCAATTTCTTCAAAATAAGCTTCTAATTCATCTTTCGTTAATTTACTTAATGCAGAGATATATAATTGCATCGATTGTTTTTTCATTTTACTTTCAGGGTAAATATTAAGCTTAAAGCCTGTGAAGCGCGGTAAAATAGGAAGGAAAAATCGTTTGTAATATTTGCTGTATGTCGGATGGTCCTTTAAGTGATCCATTAAAAGTTGGAACGTTTCTTTTTTATATAATGTACCGTCGAAATCAAAAATAGCTATTCGCATCTCGTTAGCTCCTTTATTTATGAAATATAACATCTTTTCTTACTACATTACTACACTTAGTACATAGTTAACAATAAAATGTAATGACTTCACTGGAAAAATAGTTATATAATAGATGTGTGGATGTAGATGTTATGTTGAGGAGGGGCCCATGTGACAAGAAATCATGCTTATATCATTGTACGACTCATTGCAATCATTTGTTTCACAATCCTATTCGTATTTTCTGCTTTATGGATCTTTTCAATATCTTATCCATTTTGGATTGCGGCACTACTCGTTTGGATGTTTTATCCGCTCGTAAAAGTATTTCAAGATAAATGGCGACTCCCGAAAGGGTTAGCTGTTTTTATCGTCTTAATTATTAGTTTAGCAGTCGTTGCTGGAGTTGTTACAGGACTTGTTTTCTTAATCATCTTCGGTACACGGCGCATGGTGGAACTTTTACCTGATTGGATTCAGACGGCAACGATGAATGCACAAACGTTTTTTAATGAAAAATTATTACCACTGTGGCAAAAGTTTGGACAAATGTTGTCTGACTTTTCACCTGAGCAACAAAATACGTTGCAAGGCGGTATTGCAAAGTTCGGTACACGCTTAGCTGAATCGATAACTGAGCAAGCGCAAAGTTTAGCGGAAGGATTAACGCAATTACTCGTCGTTATTCCGACATTCATTATTTCATTCGTTTTTATTTTTGTCGCTTTCTACTTTATCGGAAAAGACTGGGAGAAGTTGCTTGCTGGGGCTAGGAATTCATTGCCGAATAATATTATTGATAAATTTCATGAATTTAAAAATATTCTCCGTACACGTGTGTTAGGTTTTATTCGAGCACAATTTATTTTAATGTTTATCGCTTCATTTATCGTTTATATTGGGATATCTATTTTAGGCGTTGAGCATCGTTTAACGATTGCAATTATCGTTGGTGTTGCAGAACTACTGCCTTATTTCGGTTCAGGAACGATTTTAATTCCTTGGTTTATTTATATGTTCATTACTGGAAATATTGGCATGGGTGTCGGTTTAGCAATTGTTTACGCGGTAACATTTGCTGTTAGGCAGTCGATTGAACCGAAGATTTTATCGACAAGTATGAATATAAGCGCGTTAGCTGCGTTAATATCTTTATTCGTCGGGATTAAGTTGTTCGGTGTATTCGGTGTCTTTCTCGGACCACTTTTATTAATCGTATTAATTGTTTTTATGGATATTGGATTAGTCGAGGAGCTTCGCCGTTTTATTTTGTATGGTTTTAAAGATAAACGGCATTCGTGATGGAACGTGTGACGTGTGCTATACTAGACGGGAAATATGACAACTAGACAAAGGTGGATCAATGATGACAACAATATCAAAAGAAAAATTTGTACTATCTATGTCAAAAGAGAATGAACAAGTGGCAAAAGTAACGTCAGGTAGTGTCGTTACATTCGAATCATATGATTGCTTTAGTGATAAGATTGTTGATGAACGTGTGACGTTTGAAACGATTGGTTGGGACAGTGTTAACCCAGCGACAGGTCCGTTGTATGTTGAGGAAGCGGCAGTTGGTGACACACTAAAAGTGGAAATTAAATCGATCGAAATTGGGGATAAAGGCGTTATGTCAGTAATCCCTGGTGCAGGCGCATTCGGTAGCACATTTGAAGAAGAACAGTCGAAAATTATTCCGCTAAAAGACGGGGAAGCTATTTTTAACGATAAATTACGCATCCCTTTTAATAAAATGATCGGTGTTATCGGAACAGCTCCAGAGGAAGGGGAAGTTTCAACAGGAACACCAGGCGATCATGGCGGTAATTTAGACTGTAAAAAAATTGCTGAAGGGTCAACGCTTTATTTGCCTGTTAATGTAGAAGGAGCATTACTTTCTATTGGAGATGCTCATGCGGCGATGGGCGACGGGGAGCTTGTCGTTTGTGGATTAGAAGTACCTGCTCGTACGACGGTGAAAGTGACTGTTATAAAGGGACAAAAATATCCGTTACCTTTTTTAGTCGACAGTGACCACGTCATGACGTTAGCTTCTGAAGATACATTAGACGCAGCTTCAGAACGTGCGGCATTAAATATGCAACAATTTATGGTAGAGCATTTAGGTATGAACCACGTAGATGCAGGTTTATATTTATCGATTGGTGCTGATTTAAAAGTGTGCCAAGTCGTTAACCCGAAAAAAACAGCACGTGTAGAATTACCGAAATCTGTATTAGATAGTTATCAAGTAACGATTGAATAAATGTATAAAAAGGAGCAGCAGTCTTAAATGACTGGTGCTCCTTTCACATATCTTTTATTCATTTAAAAAGAGTTGTTCAAGTTTGAGTGGTTCCACGTAAGAGCCGTTTTGATAGACACGCATATTTCCGCCAGAAATTTCATCAATAAGCATCATCTGTTTTGACTCTTTGTCGTAACCAAATTCAAGCTTAATATCGTATAGTTCGAGTGATTTCTTTTCGAGTTCAGTTTTAACGAAAGTGGAAACTTCTTTTGTCCATTTAATAAGCGTGTCGTACTCTACTTTTGTTAAAATGCCGAGTTGAACGAGTGCGTCTTCTGAAATTGGTGGATCATTTCGTTCATCATCTTTTAACGTCACTTCAGTGAAAGCATCTAAACTTTTTCCTTCGTCACAATATGCGCCGTATCTACGGTGAAAACTACCGACCGCTTTAAAACGACAAATAACTTCAAGACCATTTCCGAACATTTTCGCGTTTTTCACGGTCATTGTTGCTTTTTTTATGTCTGATTCGATGTAATGTGTAGGGATATAATATTTTTTAAACGTTCGAAAAAGTAAGTAGTCATTTTTAAAGCAGACATGCCAGCCCCGTCGATTGAGAGTCCAACAGTATTTGCTCCCGGGTCAAACACACCGTCTTCGCCAGTAACGTCATCTTTAAATGCAAGTAATACTTCGCGCTCGTTTTTATAGTAGACATCTTTTGTCTTTCCTTTGTAAAGTAATTTCAAGTGAAAAATTCCCTTCTTCTTTCTATTCGTAGTCGTTTATTTGAATGTTAAATAGTGATTACGACTTTTATCATAACGATAGTCGGAAAACTAGTAAAGTATTATTGTAATATTTTCGTGCAAATACGTTATAATAGAAGGAGGATGTTATTTGCGGAAAAAAACTTCCGTCAGACAAACTAATAGGGAGGATTATATGAGTGAACTTTAATATTGGTCCGCGAATGATGAAAACAGGGTTAGCCGTTGCGTTATCCATATTAGTAACTGAAACGTGGGGACTGGAGTTAGGGATGGTTGCTGTCTTAACTGCCGTTGTTGCTATGCAACCGTCAATTATGCGCTCATTAACGTATATAAAAGAAGTTGTCTTTTCAACGTTGATTGGGATAACATTTGCACTAGTAGGTGCATATACGATTGGTTTGCAACCAGTTGCTATTGGGATTACAGTTATTTTAGCTATAGCAATGAACATAAAACTCGGTTTAGTTAAGACGATTAATATTACAATTATTACGATAGCAATTATTATGATGTCTGGAGAACATTCGATTAGTTTCATTTACTTAGTTGATCGTTTATCATTAATTTTTGTCGGTATTTCTTCGGCATTTTTAATTAATGCGCTTATATTTCCACCGAATCATCGACGGATTTTATATAAGATGACGACGAGTGCTTTAGATAAAACGAGCTTTTTACTACGCGTGATTCCGAATAAAACGATGAAAATTAAAGAATTGAAAACGAAAGAAGATGAATTAGAAAAAGAAATTAAAGAAGCAAGTGATTATTTAAAGTTAATTGTTGATGAAAAAAATCGTATGTTTATTCGTAGGCGATTTGACTTTATGCGAGACATCGTTATTTTTAAACAGATGCTTAAGGTCATTAAACAGGAATACGATTTAATCGGTAACTTAGAAGAAAAGTTAGAAAAAATAGAAGAGTTTTCGGAAAATCAATCATTTCTTATTAAAAAATTGCTCGCAAAAATATTAGAATATCATGAAAATATTATTCTAACGTATGAAGGGAAAGTTACGATTCAGAAAGAAATGCAGAAAGATAGCTTCTCTGCGATGAATTTAACGATTAATGATTTAATTAATGAACTGCAGCAATCAGAAATAGAGAAATGGATTGAAATATTCCCAGTAGCAAGCAGTATTGTAAAGCTGATGGTTGAACTTGAAAAATTAGATAAATTAATTAGTCGACATGAAAAGAAATTTTAATCTCACGATATGGATTAAAATTTCTTTTTTTATCTCTTTTTAAATATTTTTCATTATGCATATATTTATACATTAGCCAAATGTTGAAATGACAGTATTCATTCAGTTAATTCATTGTTTGTTAGTGTAAAAAGTATTTAAAAAACTTATAATTATACTGTTGATTTTATATTTATACAGTATATAATGAATATAATAATTAAAAAGGGTGGCAAAATTAATGAAGGTAGCAATTATTGGAGCAACAGGATATGGTGGCGTAGAATTAGTGAAATTATTACAGTTTCACCCGGAAGTGACACTTCATTCCATTCATACGTCAAGTCAAGAAGGTAAAACGATAAATGAAAGCTATCCGCATTTAACTAGAATTATCGAAAAAGATTTAACAGAGATAGATGTTAAGAAAATAGCGTCAGAAGTCGACTTAGTATTCACTTCAACGCCTACAGGGGTTTCGCGAAAACTCGTGCCAGATTTGTTAGCAGAAGGTGTTCGGGTGGTTGATTTATCGGGCGATTACCGATTGAAAGACGGGAAACAATATAAGGAATGGTACGATTTAGAGCCTGGTGATCAAGCGACGATAGATGCTGCTTTATACGGTTTAACAGAGTGGGTAACAGAAGATATGACAGATGTCGCTTTCGTTTCGAACCCAGGATGTTTTCCTACATCAGTATTACTTGGGTTAGCACCTGTCGTACAAGAAAATCTCATCGAAGAGCATTCAATTATTATCGATGCAAAAACAGGAGCTAGTGGAGCAGGTCGTGGGCTTTCAGCGGCGACACATTTTTCTGATACGAATGAAAACATTAAAATATATCGGGTCAATGAGCATCAGCATATACCTGAAATTGAGCAGACGTTAGCGACGTGGAATAAAGGTATTGAAGCAGTGACGTTTAGTACGCATTTAGTACCGATGACACGTGGTATTATGTCGACGATGTATGTCCAAGCGAAAGAAGATGTTAATGAAGAGCAATTATTTAATTTATATAACGATATTTATAAAGATGATTACTTCGTACGTGTTCGTCAAGCCGGTCAATATCCGAGTACGAAAGAAGTTGCTGGATCAAACTTCTGTGATATTTCTCTCGCATACGATGAACGAACGAAGCGAATAACGATTATTACAGTGATAGATAACTTAGTGAAAGGCGCTGCAGGTCAAGCCGTGCAAAATATGAATAGAATGTTCGGATTAGATGAAACGACAGGGTTAAAAATTGCACCTGTTTATCCGTAGTTATAAAAGGATATAGTTATTATGATTATAAAACTTTTCCTGAACGAGGATGTGGTGTATCTAATCTAAAGAGACAGAGACGTTTTAGGAGGAAAAAGATGATGGTCGCCACATTTAAGAATATAAAAAAAATAGATAATGGAACAATCGTATCACCGAAAGGATTTTCAGTTGATGGTTTGCATTCAGGGGTGAAACGAAAAAGAAAAGATTTAGGCATAATTGTTTCAGACATACAAGCGAGTGCAGCTGCTGTTTATACGATGAATTTAGTGCAAGCAGCACCGATTAAAATAACGAAAGAAGCGTTAAAAAAATCCCCGAAAATTAAGGGTGTCATCGTTAATAGTGGAAATGCTAACGCATGTACAGGTGACCAAGGCGAGCGTGATGCCTATGATATGCAAGCTGTTACTGCAAAAAAATTAGGTGTTCAAGATTCTGAAGTCGCTGTTGCATCGACCGGTGTCATTGGTCTAGACATGCCGATGGACAAAATTATCCCGAATATAGATGAACTGACACCTGACCGATCGAGTGAAGCGGCTGCGAAGTTTAATGAATCTATTTTAACGACTGATACGATTCAGAAATCAACGTGTTATGAAGCAACTATTGATGGTGAAAAAGTGTTGATGGGCGGATCGGCAAAAGGTTCAGGCATGATTGAGCCGAACATGGCGACGATGCTTGCGTTCGTAACGACAGATGCAAATATAGCGAGTGATGTATTAGAAGGAGCCCTTAAAGAGGTAACGGATAAAACGTTTAACTGTATAACAGTTGACGGAGATACATCAACGAATGATATCGCACTCGTGATGGCAAATGGTTTAGCGGGTAACGAACCGTTAACACCTACGCATAAAGATTGGCACGTATTTATGGAATTACTAAGAAAAACGTGTGAAGATTTAGCTAAAATGATCGCTCAAGACGGTGAAGGAGCAACAAAGCTTATTGAAGTTGAAGTGAAAGGTTCGCCGACAGAAACAGAAGCTATTAAAGTAGCGAAAAGTATTGTCGGATCTTCGTTAGTAAAAACAGCTGTATTCGGTACAGACGCAAACTGGGGACGAATTATTGCTGCTATCGGATATAGTGGGGTTGCTGTAAATATTGAGACGGTTGATCTTTATCTCGGTCATATCGAACTGTTAAATAAAAGTAAACCGACTGACTTTTCAGAAGAAGAAGCGACAGAATATTTACAAAATGATACGGTCAAAATAGTGGTTGATTTAAATATAGGTGAGAAAAAAGGGACAGCGTGGGGCTGTGATTTAACGTATGATTACGTCAGAATAAACGCAAGTTATCGTTCATAAGGAGGACGTTGAAAATGGATGACATTATTGTTTTAAAGTGTGGTGGTAGCTCAATAGACTCATTGACTGATAGTTTTTATGAAAATATTGTTAAGTTAAAACAGTCAGGATTAAAGCCGATTATCGTTCATGGCGGTGGTCCGGCGATAGAAATAGCTTTAAATAAAATGGAAATAAAAGGCGAGTTTATTAACGGTTTAAGAAAGACGACAGCGGAAGTAATGGACGTCGTTGAAATGGTGTTAACAGGAACGGTAAATAGTCAACTCGTCAGACGATTAACAGAATTTGGAATCCAAGCAGTTGGTCTGTCAGGGACAGATTCAGACTTACTCGTTGCGTCACCAAGAGATATTGACGAACTTGGTTACGTCGGTGATGTTGATGAAGTGAATACGTCATTACTTTGCCAGTTATTAAATATAGGAGTCGTACCAGTTATTGCGCCAATTGGTATTGGTCGAGACGGTACTCGTTACAATATAAATGCGGATACTGTTGCTGGTTCTGTAGCGAAATCATTAGAAGCGAAGCAACTCGTATTCGTAACAGACGTCCCGGGGATTATCCAAAAAAATGAATTAATCGATTCAATTACTGAAGAAGAAATTATGGAACTCATTTCAAAAGGTACGATTTATGGTGGGATGATACCGAAAGTAAAAGCAGCACTTGCCAGTTTAGGTGATAATTTAAAAGAAGCGATGATTATTGACGGTAATCAATCGGTCATTGATTCACAAGACACAGAACTCGTCGGAACAGTTATAAAAAAGTCAGTGGGGGTCGTCTCTTAAATGGTTAAGTCTTCTTTGTTTCCAACATACAATCGATTCGATGTATCAGTTGCTTCAGCAGAAGGTGTTCATGTGACTGATACAGAAGGAAAAGTGTATTTAGATTTTGGTTCAGGAATCGGAGTTAATAATTTAGGTCATCGTCATCCAGACGTTCAGCAAGCGATAGAAAAGCAATTAAATGATTATTGGCACGTGTCTAATTTATATAGCCAACCGATTCAAGAATCAGTCGCTCAACTAATTACAAATAACAGTGTTGGTGAAAATGTGTTCTTTTGTAACAGTGGTGCAGAAGCGAATGAAGCAGCTATTAAACTTGCAAGAAAGGCTACTGGGAAAGCGAAAATAATAACATTTAAACAGTCGTTTCACGGACGGACTTTTGCAACGATGGCAGCGACTGGACAGAGTGTAATTCATGACGGATTCGGCCCTAAACTAGAAGAGTTTCAATACGTACCATTTAATGATTTAGCAGCCGTTGAAGCGGCAGTTGATAATAAAACAGCAGCGATTATGTTAGAAGTGATTCAAGGTGAAGGCGGAGTTGTTCCAGGAGAAAAAGCGTTTATTAAAGGTGTAGAAGCTATTTGCCGTGAACATAACATCCTTCTAATAGTTGATGAAATTCAAACAGGTATCGGACGGACGGGTAAATTATTCGGTTATATGCACTATGATATTTCACCAGACATTTTTACGTTAGCAAAAGGCTTAGGTAATGGTTTACCAGTAGGAGCAATGGTTGCGAAAGGTCATTTGAAAGGTGCCTTTCATGCAGGAACACACGGGTCGACGTTTGGTGGAAACCCGATAGCGATGGCTGCATCTGAAGCAGTATTAAAACATGTGACAGATGAAGCATTTTTGGAAGAAATTGTTAACATAAGTGATTATACATTTAATCAATTAAAAACAGCTTTAGCTGAGTTAGAAGTTGTTGTCAATATTCGCGGTGAAGGACTTATGATCGGTATTGAATGTCGTGAGGATGTAGGTCCTTTTATTCCCGAGTTGTTAAATAAAGGAATCATTGTTTTAAATGCAGGGCCGAAAGTACTTCGATTATTGCCGCCTTTAACGATTAAACAATCAAACGTAGACGAACTAGTCAGTGCATTACAACAAGTATTAACGAATAAAAAGTGAGGACGTGTGAACGTTGGGACAGGCAGAGATAAAAGCGACATTAAAAAATAAAGACTTTTTAACGCTACAAGATTTTACAAAAGAAGAGCTTATGTATTTAGTTGAATTAGCGATATCACTTAAAGATAAGCAAAAGAAAGGCATACCGCACCGCATACTCGAAGGGAAAACGTTAGCGATGATTTTTGAGAAGTCATCGACTCGAACACGTGTCTCATTTGAATCAGGCATGTACCAACTTGGTGGTCACGCGTTATTTTTAAGTAAGGATGACTTGCAGCTTGGGCGCGGTGAACCGATCAAAGATACAGCGAAAGTTATTTCGTCATATGTTGATGGTATTATGATGCGTACATTCGGCCATGAAATTATTGAAGAAGTGGCTAAACATTCAGCTGTACCTGTCGTCAATGGACTAACGAATGAATATCACCCGTGCCAAGTACTTGCGGATCTCGTGACGATATATGAACAACTCGGTACCTTTGCAGGAAAGAAATTAACTTACGTCGGTGACGGAAATAATATGACGCATTCACTGATGATTGGTTGTGCTATTATGGGAATGGATTGTTCAGTCGGTGTTCCTGAAGGCTATGAAGTAGATGAACAAATATTTAACATTGCACAGACGAAAGCAGCTGAATCTGGTGCGAAGATTGAACAAGTGATAGATCCTGTTTTAGCAGTAAAAGATGCTGATATTATTTATACGGATACGTGGATTAGTATGGGCTTTGAAGAAGGTTCTGAGCAAGTTGAAAAAGTGTTTGCACCTTATCAAGTCAATGAATCACTTGTGAAACATGCAAAAGATGATTACTTATTTTTCCATTGTTTACCAGCATATCGTGGCAAAGAAGTAACAGAGGAAATAATCGATGGCCCACATTCAGTTATTTATGATGAAGCGGAAAATAGATTGCATGCACAGAAAGCTATTTTAGCATCTGTCATGGACAATTAAATAATAAATATAAAAATGTATAAAAGGCAATTTCAGTATATAAGCTTACTGGAATTGTCTTTTTTTGTTTGTTTTCATCAAATATAGAAATGATAAACGTTGACTTCATTTAATGAAAGCGTTTGAAGAACTAAAATTGGTAAAAGTGTGATTATTAGTACTTCGCCAAAACTATTGAAATTTATAAAATTAAATTTATAATGTGTTAGGTTGCTGAAATATAAAAATACCTTATCAGGTCATAAGTTGTCAGAAAATAGTGAGGCTTAAATCATTTTAAATGAGGGTAAACTACTTATAAATGACATGACAATCTTCGTTACACAACATACTTTGTAAGACAATTTTAAAGTTAATGAGGAGGTTTTAATATGAAAAAAGGTATGTTCCAACGTTCATTAGACCGCATTGAGCGTGTCGGAAATGCGTTGCCACATCCTGTTACTTTATTCGCTGTATTGGCAGTGCTCGTCATTGCAATCTCAGCTATTGTTTCATCATTCGGCATTAGTGTTAAGCATCCGGGAGATGAAACGGAAGTTATTGAAGTATTCAACTTATTAAGCACAGAAGGGATTCAATATTTATTCACTTCTGTTACAGATAACTTTATCGGATTCGCTCCACTCGGGATCGTATTAGTAACGATGCTCGGTATCGGTGTTGCGGAAAGTACAGGGCTCATTAGTGCTTGTTTAAGAGGGTTTGTTCTGACAATTCCTAATCGCCTCATTACAGCAGGTCTCGTATTTGCGGGTGTGATGTCAAGTGTTGCATCTGACGCAGGATACGTTGTGCTTCCACCACTTGGAGCAGTTATTTTTGCGGGCTTAGGAAGACATCCATTAGCTGGTTTAACTGCTGCTTTTGCAGGTGTTTCAGGTGGGTTTAGTGCGAACTTAATTATTACGTCGCTTGACCCGTTGTTAGCAGGAATGACAACAGACGCAGCGAAGATGATTGACCCAGCCTATGCAGAAACGATGAACGTCGCAATGAACTATTACTTTATTGTAGTATCTGTGTTCATGCTGACAATCATTGGTTCATGGGTAACAGAGCGTATTGTTGAGCCAAGATTAGGCGCATATAAGGGAGATTATAAAGAAGACTTAAATGGCTTAGAACCTGTAGAGAAGAAAGGTTTAAAGTGGGCAGGAATTTCTGTTTTAGTAACAGTTATTATTGTTGCACTCTTTATATTGCCACCAAACGCTCCATTACGTGGTGAAGAAGGGGCAATTATTCAGTCACCATTTATGGATTCACTCGTTCCAATTATTGCTGCATTGTTCTTTATTCCAGGTCTCGTTTACGGGAAAGTAACGAAAGAGATTAAGAATGATAAAGACGTTGCTGATCAGTTAGCAAAAACGATGGTAACGATGGGAATGTTCATCGTCTTGTCATTCACTGCTGGACAGTTCGTCGCTTACTTTGCAGAAAGTAATATGGGACTTGTTATCGGTGTTTACGGTGCGAACTTCTTAGAAAGTATTCATTTAACGGGCATTCCGTTGTTAATTATATTTATTTTAATTTCAGCTATTATTAACTTGTTTATCGGAAGTGCTTCAGCTAAATGGGCAATGATGGCACCTATATTCGTTCCGATTATGATGCAACTCGGCTATTCTCCAGAACTTACACAAATGGCTTACCGAATTGCAGACTCAGCGACAAATATTATTACACCACTTATGACATATTTTGCTTTAATTATTGCATTTGCACAAAAGTATGATAAAAAGATGGGGATTGGAACGCTCATATCAGTTATGCTTCCGTATTCACTGTTCTTTTTAATTGCATGGACAATCATGTTAGTTGTTTGGATTTTCTTAGGTATTGATTTAGGACCTGGTTCACCGATCCATTACGGTGGATAATCTTTGAGAAATTAGAACTTATTTATTGAACGATAAAGATGTTTAGTCATGAGCCCTTCCTTGATAGCATATTGTTAAATTGCTCAAGGAAGGGCTTTTTAAGCGTTTTGAGTCTTTGTTCAGTATATTGACATGTTTTAAAGATAGCTATATAATCTAAATGCATGAGCGAACTTCGATTATTTAGAAAGCGCTTACAAAATGGCGGTTTTATTTATACAATTAACGACGGAAGTTCATGCAGAGGAACTGTTAATTTTTTACAAAATTACTTAAAGGGGGCAACAAAATGAAAAGTCTTTTTCGTTTGTTTAGTTTGTTAGTCGTTCTGACATTCGTACTAGCAGCTTGTGGAGGCGGAGATGATGACGCTGATGATGCAGGTGGTAATGATGATGGGGACGGGGAAGAAGCGAGTGGAGAATTATATACTGTCGGAGTAGATAACACGTATCCACCATTTGAATTTACTGTAGATGGAGAGCTTGTTGGAATTGACGTAGAACTGATTGAAGCAATTGCAGAAGACCAAGGCTTTGACATAGAAATAGAACAAATGGACTTCTCAGGTATTATTCCTTCTATGCAATCAAAAGAGTTAGATATCGGAATGGGTGGAATGAGTATTACTGATGAGAGGAAAGAAACAGTTGATTTCTCAGAACCATATTTCGAAGCAGGTGTTTCATTAGTTGTTGCTGATGGAAATGATGATATTCAAGGGCTTGAAGACTTAGACGGTAAAAAAGTAGCTGTTAAAAATGGTACGGTAGGTGCTAACTTCGCTGAAGAAGCACAAGATGAGTACGGATTTGAAATCGTTCAAGTAAGTGATAGTGCATCGATGTTCCAAGAAGTTATTAATGGTTCTTCAGACGCATTAATGGAAGATTATCCAGTCATTAGTTATGCAATTACTGAAGGAGATTTAGAACTACAAATCGTTGGAGACCGCTTAACAGGAGATAACTACGGTATTTCTGTTCTAAAAGGTGAAAACGATGAGTTGTTAGAGAAAATTAATGAAGGTTTAGCGAATTTAAAAGATAGCGGCGCGTATGACGATATTTTAGCTGAGTATTTAGATTAAGTAGAAATAGAATGAAAGTGCGTTCGTTTGGACGCACTTTCCCTTTTTAAAGGGGGGTCAACATGGAAGTTGTTATTAATTCCTTACCTTATCTGTGGGAAGGGTTATTAGTTACGTTAAAAGTATTTATTATTGCAATTATTCTTGGATTTATTATCGGTTTAGTCGTTGCTTTATTGCGGTTGTCTCCGGTTAAACTATTAAATTGGTTAGCGAAAATATTCGTTGATGTTATCCGTGGTACCCCGATTTTAGTACAATTATTCTTCTTTTACTTCGGATTAAACTCGCTTGAGTTCGTATCACTCGATAGGGAAACAGCAGGAATTGTAACTGTTGCAATTAATGCTGGTGCTTATTATGCAGAAATTATCCGTGCAGGTATTCAATCACTTGATAAAGGACAAAATGAAGCAGCGCGCTCACTCGGACTAACGAGTGCTCAAAGTATGCGTTATGTGATTCTTCCGCAATCATTTAGAAGAATGTTACCGACGTTTACGAATCAAGCAATTATTAGTTTGAAAGATACGTCGCTTTTATCCGTTATCGGAATTGCTGATTTAACGCAAAAAGGACAAGTGCAAATTGCTGCAACATTTAAGGCATTCGAAATTTGGATCGCTGTTGGAATTATGTATTTTGTTGTCATTTATTTATTGTCATTACTTTCTAGCTTCCTTGAGAGGAGGTTTCGATTAGATTGAGAAACATCATAGAAGTCGAACATTTAAAAAAGTCATTTGGTGATAATGAAGTATTAAAAGATATAAGCGTATCGATTCAAGAGAAGGAAGTTGTCTGTGTTATCGGAGCTTCTGGGTCTGGTAAAAGTACGTTTTTACGCTGCTTGAATAAACTAGAAGACATTACGGATGGGCAAGTAGTTATTAACGGAGAAGATATTACGAGACAAGATACGAATATTAATAAAGTGCGTCAAGAAGTCGGGATGGTGTTTCAACACTTTAATCTATTTCCTCATAAAACAGTTTTAGAAAACATCATTTTAGCACCGATGAAAGCTCGAAAAATTAGCAAAGCTAAAGCAGTCGAAACGGCTAGAGAGCTATTAACAAAGGTAGGCTTAGCAGAAAAAGCAGATGCCTTCCCAGGTTCATTATCTGGTGGGCAGAAGCAACGTGTCGCAATTGCTAGAGCTTTAGCAATGAACCCGAAAATTATGCTCTTTGATGAACCGACGTCTGCTCTTGACCCAGAAATGGTCGGAGATGTTTTAGAAGTAATGAAACAATTGGCAGATGAAGGGATGACAATGGTCGTCGTTACACACGAAATGGGGTTTGCTCGTGAAGTAAGTGACCGTGTGTTATATATTGATGAAGGGTATATTATTGAGGAAAATGAGCCGAATGAGCTTTTCAATAACCCACAAGAAGAACGTACGAAATTGTTTTTAAGTAAAGTGCTATAATCAGTTAACCTGAATCGGACGATAAACGTTTGATTCAGGTTTTTTTAATTGCAATTTTACATTTATCCCTACATATTAAGGTCATACACTGTTTTAACAGAGGGGGAAATTACTCATGTTTAGTCATGCTTACGTGATGGTAGCAATTATTTTAATGATAAATATTGTTTACGTGTCGTGTTTTACGATGCGAATGATTTTAACGCTAAAAGGAAGACGATATTTAGCAGCAATCGTTAGTATGTTTGAAGTCGTTGTCTACATTTTAGGATTAGGACTCGTATTAGAAAATTTAAATGAAATACAAAATATAGTTGCTTACGCACTTGGGTATGGGCTCGGTGTTATCGTAGGAACGAAAATCGAAGAAAAGATGGCTTTAGGTTATATAACTGTGAATGTCGTTTCATCAAATCCGGATATTGAATTTACGAAGCAACTACGGGATAAAGGGTATGGCGTTACGAGTTGGTCATCATACGGAATGGATGGTGACCGATTATCGATACAAATTTTAACACCGAGAAAATATGAGCAAATGTTGTATGAATCAATCGTCTCTATTGATCCGAAAGCATTTATTATTACGTATGAGCCGAAACAAATTCGTGGCGGCTTCTGGGTGAAACAAGTGCGTACAAATCGATTATCACGAAAGAACAAGCAACGTGAAGAAGATGGGATTTAGAGTCAATTATGTACTTTTTCTATAAAAAAATGATATTTAATCATCAAAACACGAACATTAATTAAAAAATAGACTAAAAATGTTCGATTTTAGGTGGTAATTGGAAAAGCTTTTTGTTAAAATAAATGTGTACGCAATGTTAAACAAAAAAGAACGTTTCATATCAGTGGCTCATTGGAGCTTTTCAAAATAAACATATACGTTCTGGAGGTAATTATTGTGTGGCAAATAA
>Ga0079226_10000233_pt1 | contig 37250 bp, 43 predicted proteins | sample Poulit2014_FD_76345 | JGI IMG/M metagenome (GOLD analysis project Ga0079226, IMG submission 76345) | Agricultural soil microbial communities from Georgia to study Nitrogen management - Poultry litter 2014 | ecosystem: Environmental > Terrestrial > Soil > Agricultural land | place: USA: Georgia...
GTGTAAGCATATCAGCAATAGGATCTGTCATTACCATTAATCATTACCTCCTTCCCATTTCGGGGATTACCAACTAGCTTTTCTAACTCCTGGAATTTGACCCTTATGGGCAAGTTCTCTAAAGCAGATACGGCATAATTTGAATTTACGAATTACAGAATGTGGACGACCACAACGTTCACAACGTGTGTATTCACGTACTTTAAACTTTTGTGGGCGCTGTTGCTTTGCTATCATTGATTTTTTAGCCACAAATTTTCCTCCTTGTGATGCGCTTGACGCTTATTTTTGAAATGGCATACCTAACTGAGTTAAAAGTTCGCGAGCTTCTTCATCTGTTTTTGCTGTTGTAACTATTGAAATATCCATTCCTCTGATTTTACTAACTTTATCATAGTTAATTTCCGGGAAAATTAATTGCTCTTTAACACCTAATGTGTAGTTTCCACGACCATCAAATGCTTTGTTAGAAATACCACGAAAATCTCGAACACGTGGTAATGCTACGTGAATTAATTTTTGTAAAAATTCATACATACGCTCGCCACGTAATGTTACTTTTGTACCGATTGGCATTCCTTCTCTAAGACGGAAACCAGCGATAGACTTTTTAGCATAAGTGATTACAGGCTTCTGACCTGCAAGTTGTGATAACTCTTCTACTGCATTATCAAGTACTTTTGAGTTTTGAACCGCATCACCAACACCCATGTTGATAATGATTTTCTCAACCTTAGGTACTTCCATTATTGATTTATAACTGAATTTTTCCATCATTGATGGAGAAATATCTGTATTAAATTTTCCTTTTAATGAATTCATCTTTTCAATTTCCTCCTTTCGCTTTAATTATCTAAAGATTCACCAGATTTTTTAGCGATCCGGACTTTTTTTCCATCAATAATCTTGTATCCAACACGAGTTGGTTCCCCTGTTTTAGGGTCCATCGGCATAACATTAGAAACATGAATTGCTGCTTCTTGTGTTAAGATACCACCTTGTGGATTGTCCTGTGAAGGTTTAGCATGCTTTTTTACCATGTTAATACCTTCAACAAGAACGCGATCGTTCTTCGGATATGCTTCTAAAATCGTTCCTTCTTTACCACGATCTTTACCTGAGATGACTCTAACTTTATCTCCTTTTTTCACATGCATTAATAACGCACCTCCCGCAATGCTTTTCATATAATTCGTAATTATTTAATATAATTACAGTACTTCTGGAGCTAGAGATACGATTTTCATGAACTTAGCATCACGTAACTCTCTTGCAACTGGTCCAAATATACGTGTACCTCTTGGACTTTTATCTTCACGAATTAATACCGCAGCATTTTCGTCAAACGTAATATATGAACCGTCTTTACGACGTGCTCCTGTTTTACTTCGAACAATTACAGCTCTAGCAACTTCGCCTTTTTTGACAACGCCACCTGGTGTTGCATGTTGTACAGAACATACAATAACATCACCAATATTAGCACTCATCTTACCTGAACCACCAAGTACTTTGATCGCTTTAATTTCGCGCGCACCTGAGTTATCTGCAACTTTCAGTTTGGATTCTTGTTGTATCATATCAGCTTACCTCCTTCACTTGCTTTACTTTCTCTATCTAAAAAATTAAATAATTATAGCTTCTTCGACTACTTCAACCAGGCGGTAACGTTTTGATTTTGATAACGGACGCGTTTCTGCAATACGTACAATATCTCCAGTTTTAGCTTGGTTACTCTCATCATGTGCTTTCATTTTCTTAGAATGTTTTATACGTTTGCCGTATAAATCATGAACTTTTGTAGTTTCAACAACTACTGTAATTGTTTTATCCATTTTATCTGAGACAACTCGACCTGTGTAGGCTTTTCTTTGATTACGTTCACTCATATTCGAGACTAACCCCCTCTACTTAATTGTTTATGCTTAATTCACGTTGGCGTTCAACTGTTTTTAAGCGAGCAATTGTTTTCTTTACTTGTTTAATTCTAGCTGTGTTTTCAAGTTGACCTGTTGCAAGCTGGAATCGTAAGTTAAATAGCTCTTCTTTCATTGTTTTAACATTATCTTCAATTTCGGCAGTGGTTAATTCTTTAATTTCATTAGCCTTCATTGATTTCACCACCAATTTCTTCACGTTTAACAAACTTAGTTTTTATAGGTAATTTATGGGCTGCAAGTCTAAGAGCTTCACGTGCTACCTCTTCTTCTACACCCGCGATTTCAAATAATACTCTACCAGGTTTAACTACAGCTACCCAGCCTTCTAGAGCACCTTTACCAGAACCCATACGAACTTCAAGGGGTTTAGCTGTGTAAGGTTTGTCTGGGAAAATTTTAATCCAAACTCTTCCTCCACGCTTCATGTAACGTGTCATTGCGATACGAGATGCCTCGATCTGACGACTTGTTATCCATGACGGCTCTAATGCTATTAATCCATAATCTCCAAAAGTTACTTCTGTTCCACCTTTAGCCTTACCTTTCATACGACCACGGTGTTGTCTACGATATTTTACACGTTTAGGCATTAACATAATGCACATCCCCCTTCCTTATTTTTTTGGTTTTGCTGGAAGGACTTCTCCACGGTAAATCCACACTTTAACGCCAAGCTTACCATAAGTTGTATCAGCTTCTGCATGTGCATAGTCAATATCTGCACGTAATGTGTGTAGTGGTACTGTCCCTTCGCTATAATGTTCTGCACGAGCAATATCTGCTCCGCCAAGACGTCCTGAAACTTGGGTTTTAATACCTTTTGCTCCAGCACGCATTGTACGTTGGATAGCTTGTTTTTGCGCACGACGGAATGAAATACGTCCTTCTAACTGACGAGCAATTCCTTCAGCTACCAATCTAGCGTCTAAGTCTACTTTTTTAATTTCTACGATATTAATATGAATTCTCTTACCTGTAAGATTATTCAATTCTTTACGTAAATTTTCTACTTCTGATCCACCCTTACCAATCACCATTCCTGGTTTGCCAGTGTGGATAGTTATATTAACACGCTTTGCTGCACGCTCAATTTCAATTGATGAAAGAGCTGCTGTTTCTAAACGTTTTTCTAAATACTCTCTGATTTTAATATCTTCATGAAGTAAATCTGCATAGTCTTTATCTGCATACCATTTTGATTCCCAGTCTTTAATAATACCTACTCTAAGACCTATCGGGTTTATCTTTTGACCCACTGACTATCCCTCCTTCTTTTCTGTCACAACTACTGTAATGTGACTTGTACGTTTGTTTATGCTGCTTGCTCTACCTTGTGCACGTGGACGAAAACGTTTCAGTGTTGCACCTTCGTCTACGTATACTTCTGATACGATTAAATTGTCTGGATCTAATTCGTAGTTATGCTCTGCGTTAGCAATTGCAGAATTTAAAACTTTTTCTACGATTGGTGACGCTCCGCGTTGTGTGTGACGTAAGATAGAAATTGCTTGTCCTACATCCTTGCCACGAATCAAATCTACAACTAAGCGCACTTTTCGAGGAGCAATACGAACAGATTTTACGACCGCTTTAGCTTGTTCCATGATGAGTGCCTCCTCTCAAATTATACTGTTTTCTTATCGATTCCTGAATGCCCTCTAAATGTACGTGTGGGAGCAAATTCACCTAATTTATGACCTACCATATCTTCTGTTATATAAACTGGAACATGTTTTCTTCCGTCATGAACAGCGATAGTGTGTTCAATGAATTCTGGGAAAATTGTTGAACGACGCGACCAAGTTTTAACAACTTTTTTGCTATTCGTTTTGTTTAACTCTTCAATTTTCTTCATTAGATGATCATCTGCAAAAGGTCCCTTTTTTAGACTACGACCCATGGATAGACCTCCCTTCTGTTAACTTTGTTTTCTTACTTCTTACGTTTACGAGCAATATATTTATTTGAAGCTTTATTAAGCGCACGTGTCTTGTAACCAAGAGTCTTTTTACCCCATGGTGACATTGGTGATGGACGACCAATTGGTGAACGTCCTTCCCCTCCACCGTGCGGGTGATCGATTGGGTTCATTGCAGAACCTCTAACTCCTGGACGTCTGTTTAACCAGCGTGAACGACCTGCCTTACCAATACGAATAAGTTCGTGTTCTTCGTTACCAACTTGACCAATTGTTGCACGGCATGTAGTTAAAATGTAACGAACTTCACCTGAAGCTAAACGTACTAATGTATATTTATCTTCACGTCCTAGAATCTGAGCTTCTGTTCCTGCTGAACGAGCTAATTGACCTCCACGACCTGGCTTTAATTCTACGTTATGAATAACTGTACCTACTGGAATATTTGCAAGTGGTAATGCGTTACCTACGTTGATATCAGCATCAGCACCTGATTCGATTTTATCATCAACTTTCAACCCTCTTGGAGCTAAAATATAACGTTTTTCACCATCAGCATAATTGATTAAAGCAATATTAGCAGTACGGCTTGGATCATACTCAATTGAAGCAACGCGTCCTGGTATGCCATCTTTTTCTCTTTTGAAATCAATTAGACGGTATTGACGTTTATGTCCACCACCTTGATTTCTCATTGTTTGTCTACCTTGGTTATTACGACCAGCACGTTTAGACAAACCCTTTGTTAAAGTTTTTTCTCTTGTGTTTGTAGTAATTTCCGAGAAGTCTGATCTCGACATATTTCTAGTACCATTAGTAGCACCTTTTACTTTTTTAATTGACATTTATTTCGCCTCCCTCGTTTTTAACTTATTAACTTTCGAAAAAGTCTAATTCTTTACTATCTTCGGATAGCTGCACAATAGCTTTTTTACGATCCGATCTATAACCAGCATGTTGACCCATACGCTTTAATTTACCTTTAATGTTCATTGTATTAACTTTAACAACTTTTACATTAAATGCCGATTCAACTGCTGTTTTAATTTCTGTTTTATTCGCTTTAGGATCTACTTCAAATGTATATTTTTTATCCATCATTAGATCTGCCGAATGTTCTGTAATTACAGGGCTTTTGATAACATCACGTGCGTTCATTATGCAAGCACCTCCCCTATAATTTCAGCTGCATCTTTTGTAAAAATAACTTTGTCATGAGCAACTAAGTCTGAAACATTTATGTTTTTAGCTGAAATCACTTTTACTTTTTGTAAGTTATTAGCAGAACGAATGACATTTTCATTTGTTTCTGACGTTACAATAAGTGCTTTTTCGCTAACTTTTAACGCTTCTAAAATTGTAACTATCTCTTTAGTTTTTGGTGCATCTAACTCTAATGCATCTAAAACAATTAAGTTTTCTTCTTGTACTTTAGCCGATAAAGCTGACTTTAATGCTAAGCGTCTAACTTTTTTAGGTAATTTGTACTTATAATTTCTTTCTGTTTGCGGACCGAATGTTACTCCTCCACCAACCCAAATAGGTGATCTACTTGAACCGTGACGAGCACGTCCTGTTCCTTTTTGACGCCATGGTTTACGTCCACCGCCACGAACTTCTGCTCTTGTTTTTACAGAATGTGTTCCTGAGCGTTTTGCAGAATTGTGCATTAAAATAGCTTCATGAATCACGTGCGTATTTGGTTCAATACCGAATACTGATTCTACTAATTCAATGTCACCTGATTCTGTACCATCTTGTTTAAATAGTGTTACTTTAGGCATGACATTTCCTCCCTTCATTATCTTTGATTAGTTGCCTTTAACTGCTTCTTGAATTTTAACAAGTGATTTTTTAGCACCTGGAATATTTCCTTTTACTAGGATTAAGTTGTTTTCAAGGTCTACTTTCGCAATTTCTAAGTTCTGAATTGTAACTTGTTCAGCACCCATTTGTCCAGGTAATGCTTTACCTTTGAACACACGACTTGCGTCTACAGATCCCATTGAACCGCCTGTTCTATGAAAACGTGAACCGTGAGCCATTGGCCCTCTTGCGTAGTTATGACGTTTAATTGACCCAGCAAATCCTTTACCTTTTGATGTGCCTGTTACGTCAACTTTATCTCCTACTTCAAAAGTTTCAACATTAATCTCTTGTCCTACTTCATAGCCATCTAGCTTGCTTGTACGGATCTCACGAACGTAGCGCTTAGGGGATGTGTTTGCTTTTTCAGCATGCCCTTTGTCCGCTTGATTGATACGTGATTTTCTTTCGTCGAAAAATCCAATTTGAACTGCTTCGTAACCATCATTTTCTATTGTTTTCTTTTGTAATACGACGTTTGGTTCAGCTTGTACTACTGTAACTGGAATAAGTTCTCCATTATCTAAAAAAAGTTGAGTCATGCCGATTTTACGTCCTAAGATTCCTTTCGTCATCCGTTACACCTCCTATTAGTGTTTATTATAATTTTATTTCAATATCAACACCTGACGGTAAGTCAAGTCTCATTAATGAGTCAACTGTCTGCGGCGTTGGGTTTAATATGTCGATTAAACGTTTATGTGTACGCATTTCAAATTGTTCGCGCGCATCTTTATAAACGTGAACTGATCTTAAAACTGTAAATATTTTTTTGTCAGTTGGTAACGGAATTGGACCTGATACTTCCGCTCCTGCTCTTTTCGCCGTGTTAACAATCTTCTCAGCAGATTGATCAAGAATTCCATGATCATAAGCTTTTAAACGAATACGAATCTTTTCATTTGCCATTTTATCCCTCCTCGTCGCTCGTTTTAAAAACAAGCATTCTCAGTGAAAATTACCCGATACATTCCGTGGCAATACGTTACGTATCGACAACCTCTCACATCATCGCAACAACTTTTCTTTTACTGTTTACTAAAAAAAGTCCAGCTGCTATGCACTCTCATAAAATGATTGCACAATTATATATTATACAATCAATGTTATTTAATTGCAACCTTTTTAAACAAAAAAGTTACCTTTAAAAACAAATAAAAAACTAGACAACAATTAAGTTGTCTAGTTCTATTTAATTTATTTTTCGATTTCTGTAACTACGCCTGAACCAACTGTACGTCCACCTTCACGAATTGAAAAACGTGTTCCGTTTTCAATTGCAATTGGTGAAATTAAGTCGATTATCATTTCAATGTTATCTCCAGGCATAACCATTTCTACGCCTTCTGGTAATTCAATAACACCTGTTACGTCAGTTGTACGGAAGTAAAACTGAGGACGGTAGTTTTGGAAGAATGGAGTATGACGTCCACCTTCTTCTTTTGATAATACATAGACTTCAGATTTGAAACGAGTATGTGGAGTAATTGTACCTGGTTTAGCAAGTACTTGTCCACGGCTAATGTCATCACGTGTAACTCCACGTAATAACGCACCAATGTTATCTCCAGCTTCTGCATAATCAAGAAGCTTACGGAACATTTCTACTCCTGTAACAACTGTCTTAGTTGGCGCTTCTGTAAGTCCGATAATTTCTACTTCGTCACCTACTGAAACTTGTCCACGCTCAACGCGTCCTGTAGCAACTGTTCCACGACCCGTAATTGAGAATACATCTTCAATTGGCATCATGAATGGCTTCTCAGTATCACGCTCTGGCTGTGGGATGTAATCATCTACAGCTTGCATTAATTCAATGATTTTTTCTTCATACTCTTCTTCACCTTCAAGTGCTTTTAGAGCTGAACCTGAAACTACTGGTACATCGTCACCTGGGAAGTCATATTCGTCAAGTAACTCACGAACTTCCATTTCTACTAATTCTAATAACTCTTCGTCGTCTACCATATCAACTTTGTTTAAGAATACAACAAATGCTGGTACTCCAACGTTACGTGATAATAGAATGTGCTCACGTGTTTGTGGCATTGGGCCATCTGCTGCTGATACAACTAAAATAGCTCCGTCCATTTGTGCTGCACCTGTGATCATGTTTTTAACATAGTCAGCGTGACCTGGGCAGTCTACGTGTGCATAGTGACGGTTATCTGTTTCATACTCAACGTGTGACGTAGAAATTGTAATTCCACGCTCTTGCTCTTCTGGAGCAACGTCGATTTGTGCATAATCCATTCCACCATCAGTACCTTGAACTTTATGCATCACTTTAGTGATAGCAGCTGTTAATGTTGTTTTACCATGGTCAACGTGACCTAATGTTCCAATATTTACGTGCGGTTTACTACGATCAAATTTTTCTTTTGACATTTTATAGTTCCTCCTCATAATTTCTACAAATTTTATATTTATTATAACTAAGTTAATTGTTTTTGCAATTAACTTAGCTTTAATTAGCTTAATACTTTAATTACTAATTTACCAGTAATTATTCGCCAGCGTTCTTAGCGATAATTTCTTCTGAAATACTCTTAGGTACTTCTTCATAATGGTCAAAGAACATTGTGTACGTTCCACGACCTTGAGTGTTCGAACGAAGTGCAGTCGCATAACCAAACATTTCTGCAAGTGGTACATATGCATTAACTAACTGTGCATTTCCACGAGACTCCATGCCATCGACGCGTCCACGTCTTGACGTTACGTCACCCATAATATCACCCATGTATTCTTCTGGAATAACAATTTCTACTTTCATCATTGGTTCCAATAGAACTGGTTGACATTTATTTTTAGCAGCTTTTAAAGCCATTGAACCAGCAATTTTAAACGCCATCTCGTTAGAGTCAACGTCATGGTAACTTCCATCATATAATGATGCTTTAACATCAATTAATGGATAACCTGCTAAGACACCATTTTCCATTGCTTCTTCGATTCCTTGCTCAACAGAACCAACATATTCACGTGGTACAACTCCACCAACAATGTTGTTTTCAAATTCGAATCCAGCACCTTCTTCATTAGGTTCAAATTCAACCCAAACGTGTCCGTATTGTCCACGTCCACCTGACTGACGAATAAATTTACCTTCTGCTTTACCACTTGCGCGGAAAGTTTCACGGTATGCAACTTGTGGTGCACCTACGTTTGCTTCTACTTTAAACTCACGCTTTAAACGGTCAACAATTACATCTAGGTGAAGTTCACCCATTCCTGAAATTAATGTTTGACCAGTTTCTTTGTTTGTTTCAGTTACAAATGTAGGGTCCTCTTCTGCAAGTTTTGCAAGTGCTTGACCCATACGATCTTGGTCTGCTTTTGTTTTTGGTTCGATTGCTACTGAAATTACTGGCTCTGGGAAGTCCATCGACTCTAAGATAACTAAGTTCTTTTCATCACATAGTGTATCTCCTGTCGCTGTATCTTTCAAGCCAACTGCAGCTGCAATTTCTCCACAGTGAATCTCATCAATTTCTTGACGTGAGTTAGCGTGCATCTGAAGGATACGCCCTACTCTTTCACGTATATTTTTTACAGAGTTTTGTACATATGAACCTGATTTTAAAATACCAGAGTACACTCTAAAGAATGTCAGCTTTCCAACAAATGGATCTGTCATAACTTTAAATGCTAGAGCAGAGAATGGCGCGTCATCACTTGCTTCACGCACAACTTCTTCTTCTGTTCCAGGTACAATTCCTTCAATTGGAGGAATGTCTGTTGGTGCTGGTAGGTAATCAAGCACACCATCTAAAATTGATTGTACACCTTTGTTTTTGAATGCAGAAGCACAAAATACTGGGTAAAAATCAACAGCTAGTGTCGCTTTACGAATAGCACTCTTTAATTCTGCTTCCTCAATTTCTTCACCTTCTAAGAATTTCATCATAATGTCTTCATCATGATCTGCAATACCCTCGATTAAAGCAGCTCTTAATTCTTCAGCTTCTTCTTTATATTCTTCAGGTATCTCTCTTAGTTCATCAAGTGTTCCCATGTCGTCAAGGTAGTACTGTGCTTTCATTGTTACTAAGTCAATAATACCTTCGAAATTGTCTTCTGCTCCAATTGGCATTTGAACAGGATGAGCGTTAGCTCCTAGACGATCTCTTAATGTATTAGTTGCATATAGAAAATCAGCACCGATTTTATCCATTTTGTTAATCATAACAATTCTTGGTACACCATATGTTGTCGCTTGACGCCATACTGTTTCAGTTTGTGGTTCTACTCCTGATTGAGCGTCTAGAACTGTAATAGCACCGTCTAGAACTCGAAGTGAACGTTCAACCTCTACTGTAAAGTCTACGTGTCCTGGTGTATCAATGATGTTGATTCGGTGATCTTTCCATTCTGCAGTTGTTGCCGCAGAAGTAATAGTAATACCTCTTTCTTGTTCTTGTTCCATCCAGTCCATTTCTGATGCACCCTCATGAGTTTCACCAGTTTTATGAATGCGTCCTGTGTAGAAAAGTATACGCTCTGTAGTTGTAGTCTTTCCGGCATCAATATGAGCCATTACACCTATGTTACGCGTACTCTCTAAGGAGAACTTTCTAACCATGTGCATTTCTCCTTCCTTTTAAATATATATTTTTTGATTTTACCAACGGTAGTGAGCAAACGCTTTGTTTGCTTCTGCCATTTTGTGTAACTCTTCTCTTTTTCTAACTGAAGCTCCTGTATTGTTTGAAGCGTCAAGAATTTCGTTAGCTAATCTATCTTCCATTGTTTTTTCACTGCGTAAACGTGAATAGTTTACTAAGAATCTTAGACCTAAAGCTTGACGACGCTCCGGACGTACCTCTATTGGTACTTGGTAGTTAGAACCCCCTACTCTACGAGCACGAACTTCTAAAACCGGCATAACGTTTGCCATTGCTTCTTCAAATACATCAACTGCATTCTGACCGCTTTTCTCTTGTACTTGCTCAAATGCCTTATATAGAATCTTTTGAGCAACTCCTCTTTTTCCATCAACCATAATTTGGTTAATAAGACGTGTTACTAACTTTGATTCATATAGCGGATCTGGCAAAACATCTCTTTTAGGTACTGGACCTTTACGTGGCATATATGTTCCTCCTTCCATTTCATTTTTACATATTATTTATCTGTTTATGCTTTTGGTTTTTTAGCACCATACTTAGAACGACCTTGCATACGTCCTTCAACTCCAGCAGTATCTAGTGCACCACGTACAACGTGGTAACGCACCCCTGGTAAGTCTTTTACTCTTCCACCGCGCAGTAGTACAACACTGTGTTCTTGTAAGTTATGTCCAATTCCTGGAATATAAGCAGTTACTTCCATGTTATTAGATAAACGAACACGTGCATATTTACGCAATGCTGAGTTAGGTTTCTTAGGTGTTAATGTACCTACACGTACACAAACTCCACGTTTTTGCGGTGAGTTTACCTTAGTGAATTTTTTCTTCTGGCTATTATATCCTCTACCAAGTGCTGGCGAGTCATACTTCTTAGGCTTACTCACACGACCTTTACGAACTAATTGGTTAATTGTAGGCGTTGTTAGCCTCCTCTCATATTTGTTTATATATAGTAAGCTTGTAACCTTAACGGTATATGGTTCTCTTGGACCACATATCCAGGTGGTTCATTTTTTTACAAAAGAAATTAATCTTTGCTTACCTTACTATCATCTTTAGTTAGTGCAACTGTTGTTGCTCCAACTTCAATACCACAAGCAGCGCCTAATCTTTTTTTTGAATCTACTGTTGTGTATTTCACATTTTTCTCTTTAGCTAAACGAATAACTTCACCTGTAATTTGGTGATCTGCGTCATTAGCTATAAACAATTCATCCACTGAACCTTGATTGATTGCTTTTATTGTTTGTTTTGTTCCGATAATTAACCGTGATTGAAGTTGTGTCAATTTCTCATAAGACATCTTAATTTTCCTCCAGATTAAACGATAAGATTTCGGAAGCACCTTGAATATAGTAACACTCTATTTTTAGATTGTCAATATTAAATATTTATTTAAATTAGAATTACACACTCACTATGAAAGTGAGTGTGTAAATTTTATTGAATTGATTCTTCAGTTTCTTCTTGCGTTTCTGTTTCTTCTAATTCAGCTTCAATATTTCGATACACAGGCATTCCTGTTCCTGCTGGAATCAATTTACCTATAATAACATTTTCTTTAAGTCCTAGTAAGTCATCTGTCTTACCTTTGATTGCTGCATCTGTCAGAACTCGTGTCGTTTCTTGTAATGATGCTGCAGATAAGAATGAATCTGTTTCAAGTGATGCTTTTGTAATACCTAGAAGAATAGGCTCAGCAACTGCTGGCTCTTTACCTTCCATAAGAATCTTATTATTAGCTTCTTTAAATTGGTTAACATCAAGTAATGAACCTGGAAGAACATCTGTATCTCCTGATTCAATAACTTTAACCTTACGCAACATCTGACGTACCATAACTTCTACGTGTTTATCACCAATCTCAACACCCTGCATACGATAAACGCGTTGTACCTCTCTTAATAGATACGCTTGAACACCTTCAACACCTTGCACTTGCAACAGTTCTTTAGGGTCAATTGAACCTTCTGTTAGCTCTTCCCCTGCATATACACTGTCCCCAGGCATTACTCTGAGTCTTGCGTTATAAGGTATTGGTGAAGAGATTTCTTCAACATCATTTGCAACAACAACTTCTCGTTTATCTTTAACTTCTTTAATATCTTGAACAATACCATCGATTTCACTAATAACAGCTTGCCCTTTAGGATTACGTGCTTCAAATAACTCTTGAATTCTTGGTAAACCTTGTGTGATGTCATCTCCTGCAACACCACCTGTATGGAATGTACGCATTGTAAGTTGCGTTCCCGGCTCACCAATTGATTGAGCAGCAATGATTCCAACTGCCTCTCCAACTTCAACCTCGTCGCCCGTTGCTAAGTTTCGACCATAACACTCTTTACATACCCCATGCTTTGTATTACATGTAAAGGCTGTACGTATCGTCGCTTCTTCAATTCCTGCAGCTACGACTTGTTTAGCTTGTTCTTCAGTTACGACCATGCCTTTTTCAACAATGATATCACCCGTTTCTGGATGTTTAATTGTTTCAAAGATAGTACGACCAATTAAGCGGTCAATCAATGGCTCGATAACTTCTGCTCCAATAGCTAACTCTCTAACTTTCAATCCTCTATCAGTACCACAATCATCTTCACGAATTATAACATCTTGTGCAACGTCTACTAAACGTCTTGTTAAGTAACCTGAGTCTGCTGTTTTCAGTGCTGTATCTGCTAAACCTTTACGAGCACCATGAGTAGAGATAAAGTATTCAAGTACAGTTAACCCTTCACGGAAACTAGATTTAATCGGAAGTTCAATGATTCTTCCTGCCGGGTTAGCCATTAAACCACGCATTCCCGCTAATTGAGTGAAGTTAGACGGGTTACCACGCGCTCCTGAATCACTCATCATATAAATTGGGTTTAAGTCATCCAGTGACTCCATCAACTTATCTTGAATGACGTCTTTTACATCTGACCAAATTGATATGACACGATCATATCTCTCTTCATCAGTAATTAAACCTCGTCTGAAATTACGTAAGACTTTTTCAACTTTTTCTTGCGCTTCATCTAATAAGACTTCTTTATCTTTTAAGACAACAATATCTGAAACCCCTACCGTTAAACCAGCAACAGTAGAATAATGTAAACCTAGATCTTTCATTCGGTCAAGCATTTTTGACGTTTCACTAATTTTATATTTGTTAAAGACCTCAGCTATAATATCACCGAGAATTCCCTTTTTAAATGGAGCGACTAAATCGCGCTTTTGAATTTCTTCTTTAACATTTACACCTGCGTCTAAGAAGTATTTATTTGGAATTTTCTCCTCTAAATTACTTCGAGTCGGCTCATTCATGTATGGGAATGTCGTTGGAATAATCTCATTAAATAATAACTTTCCTACTGTTGTCATTAACAACTTTTTATTTTGTTCTTCAGTAAATGTCTCATTATTTAAACTAGACGCTTGTACAGCAACACGTGTGTGTAAATGTACATGTCCATTTTGATAAGCAATGACAGCTTCATTAATATCTTTGAATACACTACCTTCACCAATTGCTCCAGCTCTTTCCATTGTTAGGTAATAGTTTCCTAATACCATATCTTGTGATGGCGTAACAACTGGCTCACCATCTTTAGGGTTTAGAATGTTTTGTGCTGAAAGCATTAACACACGAGCTTCTGCTTGCGCTTCTGCAGATAATGGTACGTGTACAGCCATCTGGTCACCATCAAAGTCAGCGTTGTAAGCTGTACAAACTAATGGATGCAGACGAATCGCACGTCCTTCTACTAGAACCGGTTCAAAAGCTTGAATTCCTAGTCTGTGTAATGTAGGTGCTCTGTTTAGTAAAACAGGGTGTTCTTTAATGACATCTTCTAATACATCCCAAACATCTGGATGGACACGTTCGATTTTTCTTTTAGCTGACTTAATATTGTGTGCTATATTACGCTCTACGAGCTCTTTCATAACGAATGGCTTAAATAATTCTAATGCCATTTCTTTAGGCAGACCACACTGATACATTTTCAAGTTTGGTCCAACTATAATAACTGAACGACCTGAGTAGTCAACACGCTTACCTAATAAGTTTTGACGGAATCTTCCTTGCTTACCTTTTAACATATGCGAAAGAGATTTTAATGGACGATTTCCCGGCCCTGTAACTGGACGACCACGACGACCATTATCAATTAAAGCGTCAACTGCTTCTTGAAGCATACGCTTTTCATTTTGAACAATAATACTTGGTGCTCCTAAGTCCAATAATCTCTTAAGACGGTTATTACGATTAATTACTCGGCGATATAAGTCATTCAAGTCAGACGCTGCAAAACGCCCTCCATCTAACTGAACCATCGGTCTAATTTCTGGAGGAATAACTGGTAAGACATCTAAAATCATCCATGCTGGATCATTTCCTGAATGACGGAAAGCTTCCATAACTTCAAGTCTTCTAATTGCTCGCGTACGGCGCTGACCTTGAACAGTTTTCAACTCTTCTTTAAGTTCTTCAGCTTCTTTTTCTAAATCTATATCTTTTAATAAGTTACGTACAGCTTCTGCACCCATTTCAGCTCTAAATGTGTTTCCATACTTTTCATAAAACGTACGGTATTCATTTTCAGATAACAACTGTTTCTTTTCGAGCGGTGTACTACCTGAATCTGTAACGACATAAGCTGCAAAATACAATATTTCTTCTAAGGCACGTGGTGACATATCTAATAAAAGACCCATCCGACTTGGAATACCCTTAAAATACCAAATATGTGAAACTGGTGCTGCAAGCTCGATATGAGCCATACGTTCACGTCGTACTTTTGATTTCGTAACTTCAACACCACAACGATCACATACTACACCTTTATAGCGTACACGTTTATATTTACCACAATGACATTCCCAGTCTTTTTGAGGTCCGAAAATTCTTTCACAAAAAAGCCCGTCTTTTTCTGGTTTTAAAGTACGGTAGTTAATTGTTTCTGGTTTCTTGACTTCTCCATGTGACCAAGAACGAATTTTATCTGATGAGGCTAATCCAATTTTCATGTACTCAAAATTATTTACATCTATCAAGGGCCCTACCTCCCGTTTCTTATCCGAACTCTATTTTATAAAAATGATAATTATTTATTGAGAAGAGAGCTTTATTGACTCCCTTCTCGATTAAATTAATTTAGTCTTGTCTAACTTCTATATTTAGGTTATCAGTTTGAGCGTCATCATCTTCTAATTCACGTAAATCAATTTCTTTTTTATCGCTTGAGAGCATTTTGACGTCCATTCCTAAACTTTGTAATTCTTTAATTAATACTTTAAATGACTCTGGTACACCTGGCTCAGGTACATTTTGACCTTTAACAATCGCTTCGTATGTCTTAACTCTACCAACAACGTCGTCTGACTTAACTGTTAGTATCTCTTGTAATGTATATGCAGCACCATATGCTTCAAGTGCCCATACTTCCATTTCACCAAAACGCTGTCCACCAAATTGCGCTTTACCACCTAATGGTTGTTGCGTAACAAGTGAATAAGGCCCTGTTGAACGTGCATGTAATTTATCATCTACCATGTGTGATAATTTAATCATATACGAAACACCTACTGAAACGCGGTTGTCAAATGGCTCTCCTGTTCTACCATCATAAAGTACAGTCTTAGCGTCTGTTGGTAGTCCAGCTTCTTGAAGCGTCTTAAAGACATCTTCTTCATTCGCTCCATCAAATACTGGTGAAGCTACATGAATACCTAATTCTTTTGCCGCCATTCCTAAATGAACTTCTAGAACTTGTCCGATATTCATTCGTGATGGTACACCTAATGGGTTTAGCATGATATCAATTGGCGTTCCATCTGGCATATAAGGCATATCTTCTTCAGGAAGTAGTTTTGAAATGACTCCTTTGTTTCCATGTCTACCTGCCATTTTATCTCCTTCAGATATTTTACGCTTCTGAACGATATAGACACGGACGAGCTTATTAACTCCTGGCTTCAACTCATCTCCGTCTTCACGATTGAAGATTTTAACGTCATGAATAATTCCACCAGCTCCGTGAGGTACACGTAATGATGTATCGCGAACTTCTCTAGCTTTTTCACCAAAGATAGCATGCAATAGACGTTCTTCAGCTGATAATTCAGTCACACCTTTAGGCGTTACTTTACCAACAAGAATATCACCATCTTTTACTTCTGCACCGATACGTATAATTCCATCTTCATTTAAGTTTTTAAGTGCATCTTCTCCAACATTTGGAATATCACGAGTGATTTCTTCTGGACCAAGCTTAGTGTCTCTTGCTTCAGACTCATATTCTTCAATATGAATCGATGTATATCTATCATCTTTAACTAAGTTTTCACTCATGATAATCGCATCTTCATAGTTATAACCATCCCATGTCATAAACCCAACAAGAACGTTAGCTCCTAATGCTAACTCTCCTTTTTCCATAGATGGACCATCAGCTAATACTTCACCTTTAGTTACACGATCGCCATTAGCGACTATAGGTCTTTGGTTATAACAAGTTCCTTGGTTAGAACGGATATATTTACGTAAACCATAACGATCTACATCACCTTTAACTTCTTTACCGTCTACATCTGCTATTCTTCTTACTATAATTTCTTTTGCTTCAACACTTTCAACAATTCCGTCATGCTCACAAATAATTGCAGCTCCTGAATCCTTCCCTGATACATATTCCATACCAGTTCCGACAATTGGTGCTTTAGGATCAATTAAAGGTACAGCTTGACGTTGCATGTTAGCTCCCATTAACGCACGGTTGGAGTCATCATTTTCTAAGAACGGTATACATGCTGTCGCCGCAGAAACAACTTGTTTAGGCGAAACATCCATGTAGTCAAGCTGTTCACGTGGGACGATTGTGTTTTCTCCACGGAATCTAGCAATAACTTCTTCATTTATAAAGCTACCGTCTTCTGCAAGTTTAGCGTTAGCTTGTGCTACAACATATAAGTCTTCTTCATCAGCAGTTAAGTAATCTATTTCAGCAGTTACTTTTCCTGTTTCAGGATCAACTCTTCTATATGGCGTTTCTACAAAACCAAATTCATTAACTTTTGCATAAGATGATAACGAGTTAATTAATCCGATGTTTGGTCCTTCTGGTGTTTCAATTGGACACATACGTCCATAATGCGAATAGTGAACGTCACGCACTTCCATACCTGCACGCTCTCTTGTTAAACCACCAGGTCCTAAGGCAGATAATCTACGCTTGTGCGTTAGCTCTGCTAATGGATTTGTTTGGTCCATAAACTGTGAAAGTTGTGAACTTCCAAAGAATTCTTTAACAGATGCAATGACAGGCCTAATGTTAATAAGCTGTTGCGGTGTCACACTCGAAGTGTCTTGAATAGACATTCTTTCTCGAACGACACGTTCCATTCTAGAAAGACCGATTCTAAATTGGTTTTGAAGTAGTTCACCTACTGGTCTTAAACGACGGTTTCCTAAATGATCAATATCATCTGTATGACCAACATTATATAATGTGTTAAAGAAATAGTTAATTGAAGAAACAATGTCTGCAGTTGTAATGTTTTTAACATCTTCTTCAATACCTGAAGTTCCTAGTACTGTAAGCTCTCGCTCACCTTCAGAATCAGTAGGGTCCATTATTTTAATTGATTGAACAACTACTTCTTCTTCAACAATACCTTCAGAAATTTCAAATGTTTTCTCACTTAACTTATTCTCTTCACGTTCTAATAAAGGTAGTATTTTATTAAGTAATTTACGATCTATTTTATCGCCACGTTGAGCCAGCACTTCACCCGTTTCAGTGTCTACAACTGTTTCAGCTAAAGTCTGATTCAATAAACGATTTTTTATATTCAATTTCTTATTCATTTTATATCTTCCGACATACGCTAAATCATAACGTTTAGGATCAAAGAAACGCGTTTCCAACAAACTCTTTGCATTTTCTACTGTCGGCGGCTCTCCTGGACGTAATCGCTCATAAATTTCAAGCAATGCTTTCTCAGGCGTTTCTGTATTATCTTTTTCTAATGTATTTCTTAAATATTCATTATCACCTAAAACTTCAACAATTTCTTCGTCCGTTGAAAATCCAATTGCACGAAGCAATACTGTAATAGGTAATTTACGTGTACGATCAATACGTACGTATGCGACATCGCGTGCGTCAGTTTCAAATTCTAACCAAGCACCACGGTTAGGAATAACCGTTGCTGTCATACCACGCTTACCATTTTTGTCTATTTTTTCACTATAATACACACTAGGTGAACGAACTAATTGCGAAACAATTACACGTTCTGCACCATTTATGACAAATGTTCCAGTTTCAGTCATTAATGGGAAATCACCCATAAAGACTTCTTGTTCTTTAACTTCTCCCGTTTGATTATTAATCAAACGCACACGAACACGAAGAGGTGCACTATAAGTAACATCTCTTTCTTTTGATTCTTCTACAGGGTATTTAGGCTCTTCTAATCGATAATCGACAAATTCTAATGACAAGTTACCTGTAAAATCTTCGATTGGTGATATATCTGCAAACATTTCTTTTAGTCCTTTTTCTAAGAACCAATTATAAGATGCAGTTTGAATCTCTATTAAATTAGGTAGTTCTAAAACTTCACTTATTCTTGCATAACTTCTCCGTTGGCGAGAACGTCCGTACTGAACTAGTTGACCTGTCAACTGCTTCACCCCTAAATCAAACTTTTTTGTCTTACTAAATCTTTTAATCCTTAAGTATTAAACGCTTGTAATTTTTCGTGTTTTGAGTTATTATTTTTAAAAATAGAAAAAAGGTTTTCTTTTATAAAAAAACCTTTATACGCTATTTTTAAAAAACGAGCATTAATACTACATTTATCTATAAATCATTTTCAAAGTTTTATCGATTTTACTCATAAAACTCTTGACACGATAAATTTATAGTTGCATTTAAATACTATACCATATACAGAGATTGGAATCAATTATTAACTGCCCGAATAATAAAGTAACCTTTTTTGCGTGCTTCAACATTTACTAGAGTGAAATGTTCTTCTAAAAATTTAATTGCAGAGGGTGCCCCTTGCTTCTTTTGTATAACTAACCACAACTCCCCATTTTGCACTAAAAATTCTTTACTCTTTTCAAGCAAAGCATACATCACTTTTTTTCCTACTCTAATTGGTGGATTAGTTACAATTAAAGAAAATCTTTCATCTTCATTTATTGCTTGAAAACCATCACTTTGTTTGATTGCTACATTTTTAATTTGATTTTTCTCAGCATTTAACTTTGCCATTTTAACGGCACGTTCATTTATATCTAACATTTGCACACAATCTTTTGGGTACTTTCTTGCCAAAGACAATCCTATCGGTCCATAACCACAACCTAAATCAAGTATTGGTGCTTGAATGTCAGGTTTTTTTATTGTCTCAATTAACAACCTACTACCAAAATCTACTTCATGTTTTGAAAACACACCTGATGATGTTGTAAATGTATAGCTTTCATTATTTAATTTTGTTTCCCATGTACTTAACTTTTCTTTACCTTCTGGCTTTTTACTATAATAATGATCAGACATAGAATCAACACCTTACACTTCTTAATTAATTTTAATAAATAGAAAGCTCGTCAATAAATTGACGAGCTTTCTTTAAATTATTTAATTGTAACTTTTGCTCCAGCTTCTTCTAACTTCTCTTTAATTTCTTCTGCTTCTTCTTTAGTTACGCCTTCTTTAATAGCTTTAGGTGCTGCATCTGTCATATCTTTTGCATCTTTAAGACCTAATGCAGTAATCTCACGAACTGCTTTAACAACTTTAATCTTAGATCCGCCAGCATCTTCTAGAACAACATCAAATTCTGTTTGCTCTTCTGCTGCATCTCCACCGCCTGCTGCACCTGCTGCTGCTACCGGAGCTGCTGCTGTTACACCAAACTCCTCTTCAATTGCTTTAACAAGATCGTTTAATTCTAAAACTGTCATTTCTTTAACTGCTTCTATAATTTGTTCATTAGTCATTTTAAATTCCTCCTATTTTTTGTTTTAATTATTCTGCTGATTCTTCTTTTTGTTCTGAAACTGCTTTAGTAGCATAAGCTAAATTACGGATTGGTGCTTGTAGCACGCTAAGTAACATTGAAATTAGACCATCATGATCAGGTAATTTAGAAAGCTCTTCAAGTTGAGCAACATCGGCTACTGCACCTTGAATAACGCCACCTTTAATTTCAAGCTCTTTATGATCTTTAGCAAAATCATATAAGATTCTTGCTGGTGCAACTACATCTTCTTTACCAAATGCAATTGCTGTTGGACCTGCTAAAACATCATTCAAATCTTCTAATTCAACGTCTTTTACCGCACGTCTCACCATCGTATTTTTATATACTTTATAAGTAATGCCGTTATCACGTAATTCTTTACGTAATGCTGTAATTTCAGCTACATCAAGACCACGATAGTCAACCACAACTGCTGATTCACTATTTTTAAAGTGCTCTGTGATCTCTGCAACTGATTGTTTTTTTACATCAAGATTTGCCATTTGTCCACCTCCTAGTTAATATCACACGTAGTCGTATTTTAAATGTTCGTTGTAATAAAATAAACCCCCATACCGATAAAGACATGGAGGTTTATTATAATTTTTATTAACTAAGGTTAATAAATTTAAATTATAAACAAACACCTCGGCAGGATATTAAGCTTTACGCACCTACTGTCTACGGTATAATATATTTTTTTAAATTAACATCTATGATTATACTCATATTAATTTAATTAATCAATTTAAAACATTTTAGTATTTAGCAAATTTAGAATAATCTACTTTAATACCAGGTCCCATCGTTGAAGTAACTGAAACGTTACGAACATAAGTACCTTTTGATGATTGTGGTTTAACTCTTGCTATAGTTTCAGCAATAGTATTGAAGTTCTCAATTAATTTTTCATCATCAAAAGAAATCTTACCGATTGGAACGTGTAAGTTTGAAGCTTTATCAACGCGATATTCAACTTTACCAGCTTTAATATCATTCACAGCCTTTTCTACTTCAAAAGTAACTGTTCCTGTTTTAGGGTTTGGCATTAAACCTTTTGGTCCAAGTACACGACCTAACTTACCAACCTCTCCCATCATATCTGGTGTTGCAACGATCACGTCAAAGTCAAACCAACCATCATTAATTTTAGCAATAATATCTGCATCGCCAATATAATCAGCTCCTGCAGCTTCTGCTTCTTTAATTTTATCACCTTTAGCGAACACTAGAACACGCTGAGTCTTACCAGTACCATGCGGTAACACAACTGCTCCACGAATGTTTTCTTCTGCTTTTTTAGGATCAACACCTAAACGGAAAGCAACTTCAACAGATTCGTCAAATTTCGCTTTAGATGCTTCTTTTAAAATTGCAATTGCTTCTTTTACATCATAAGTTTTTGTACGATCAACAAGCTTCATTGCTTCTTGATAATTTTTACCTCTTTTTTTCAAGTCAATTCCTCCTTATGTGGTATTAGCGGTTTTACCTCCCACTTTTCACGCACTAGTATAATGAGATGCAAATCGTAATTAGTCTTCGATTGTGATTCCCATACTACGTGCTGTACCTTCTACCATACGCATTGCAGCTTCAACGTCTGCAGCATTAAGATCTTCAAGTTTTAACTCGGCAATCTCTTTTACTTTAGCACGCTTAACAGTTGCAACTTTGTTACGGTTAGGTTCTCCTGATGCTTTATCAATACCAGCTTCTTGTTTTAATAAAACTGCTGCTGGTGGTGTTTTAGTAATAAATGTAAATGAACGGTCTTCAAATACTGTGATTTCAACTGGAATAATTAAACCTGCCTGATCTTGTGTTTGTGCGTTAAATTCTTTACAGAATCCCATAATATTAATACCTGCTTGTCCAAGCGCTGGACCAACTGGTGGTGCTGGGTTTGCTTTCCCTGCTGGAATTTGTAATTTTACTAAACTTATAACTTTTTTAGCCACGAAACACACCTCCTTATCGCTCGTGATGTGGTAATATGGGTTGCTCAGCGCTTCCCTCCCACTCAATTATCATTCTATATTCTTTAATTCAGTATAAAACTTCTCAAGAACATGAATAACATAAAAATCTTAACATATAGAATTATCTTTTGCAAGAGTTAGTCTTTACAATTTTTCTATTTGAGTAAAGTCAAGTTCAACAGGTGTTTCTCTACCAAACATATTGACATGAACTTTTAAAACTTGCTTTTCTATATCGATATGTTCAATCGTTCCTGTAAAGTCAGCAAAAGGTCCATCAGTAACACGTACATCTTCTTTAACTTCAAAATCTACTTTAACAGTTGATTCTGCAACACCTAATCGTTTGAGTACTGTTTCCACTTCATGTGGTAATAATGATGTCGGTTTTGTTCCTTGTCCACTTGAACCAACAAACCCTGTCACTCCTGGCGTATTTCTAACAACATACCATGAATCATCAGTCATAATCATTTCGGCTAATACATAACCTGGGAAAAATTTCTTTTTAGATATTTTTGTTTTTCCATCTTTTATTTCTTTTTCTTCTTCTTCGGGTACAATGACTCTAAAAATTAAGTCTTCCATACCCATTGTTTCAACTCTTTTTTCTAAATTCATTTTAACTTTATTTTCATAACCAGAATACGTATGAATAACATACCAATGTTTTTCCATACTTATCCCTCCTATCATTTATTTTATCAACATTAAAAAAACCCGTTAGACGGGTTTTAATTTTTTTATTCACTCTGATTATTATACCACATTTTTAGTTAATTTATTTTAAAAACGATAAACTATTTAATCCTTGTGCTATTAAGAAGTCAATTATAAAAAAGAACACTGCTACAAATGCTACTGTAGCTATTACAGTTATTGTATAACTAACTAATTCTGGTCCTTTAGGCCAAGTAACTTTTTTCATTTCACGCGAGACATCTTTAAAAAAACCAAAAATATTCACATTAATCCCCCAAGAATCACCTATTTTGTTTCTTTGTGTAAGGTATGTTTTCCACAATACTTACAATGCTTCTTTAATTCCAAACGTTTAGGATTATTCATTTTATTTTTATAAGTAAAATAATTTCGTCTCAAACATTCCGAACACGCTAATGCAACTTTTCCACTCATCGTCTACACCTATTTTCACGATAATAATACTCTTAATTTAGCATGACTAATTAGATCTGTCAATATTTACCGATTACTTATGCACATCTTTAATTAAGACAATTCTAGACATTTTCTTAGTTTTTTTATTGATCTTTGCATCGCATTGTCGACTGATTTATAAGATAAATTTAATGTTTCAGCTATACTTTTTAACGTTTCTTCTCGCAAGTATAATTGAATGACTTCAGTCTCTTGGTCTGTGAGATACTGAGATATACATCGTTTTAATTTTATTGATTTTGCTTTTTTTAAAATAATTGCTTCTGGAAGTGTTTTCGCTGGAGTTACTAGAGAGGTTATCACAATTGAAGGGTCATGGAGTGAGGTTGCCTGACTTAATATATTAGCTTTGAGTGTTGTTTTTAACCGGAGATAAGAAGTGAGTTTCCGTTCAATACACATATCTATAAAAGTAGAAAAACTGGTTTGTTTTTTATTATTATATTGATTAATAGCTTCATATAGAGCAATGAGGCCTTCTTGTATATAATCATCTCGATCGTTTAGGTGATAACTAATGCGATGCGCTTTATAATTAACGATATGCTGATACCTTTTAATCAAACATAATACCGCTTGTTGATTACCTGCTTGACTCTCTTTAATTAAATAGCTATCTGATTTTTTATAATATTTATCCACGAAAAATATCATCTCCTATCATTAGATATTAAAAGCAGGACAAATTTATTTGCCCTGTCTTCTAATTTTCTCTAACTTATTAAATGTTTTTTCATCAATTCTCGATTTAAGTAAGCCTTGATATTTAGGTAAGTTGTTGATGCTATGAGCAATATTTTGATCAATATTTTCTATGTTAATTAGTAATTCTCGCGCTGAAATCCGTAGGGCACCTCTTCCAAAAATAGTGCGTTGTTCAGCATAATCAGAGGTCGCAACATAAACTTGGTTTTTTACATGTTTAACGGAAGCAACCAGTCTTTCAATACATTCATCTGCTGTTTCTTTTTCATTTGTGTAGATGATTTCCAATTTATTTATCGCTTGTTTGCTTTCTAAGCCTTTCACATATAAAGCATCAAATACAATAATAATTCGTAAACCTGAATAAGCTCTATACTCTGATAAGATTTCAATTAATCGATCTCGCGCTTCGCTAATACTTCTTTTTTTTAATTTGACTAGTTCATCCCACGCACCAATGATATTGTAACCATCTACGATTAATACATCCATATTACTCACCTAAAGGATATCTCTTTCGGTATATTTCATACATCAGTAAACTAGATGCAACAGAAGCATTTAGAGAAGGAATTTTACCTATCATTGGCAAACTAACTGTCCAGTCACAATTTTCAAGCACTAATTTACTAATGCCCTTACCTTCATTACCAATTACTAATGCAATAGCTGTTTCGCCGTCTAAAGTTCGATAATCTTCTGCTCCTTCTTTACTTGTACCAACTATCCAAACATAGCGTTCTTTGAGTTGTTTAATCGTTTGAACAATATTTGTCACTTGAACAACAGGAATATATTCTATTGCACCTGTTGAAGCTTTGGCTACAGACTGCGTTAAACCTACAGCGCGTCGTTTAGGTATAATAACACCATGTGCACCCGTTGCATCGGCTGTTCTTAAAATGGCACCTAAATTATGAGGGTCTTCTATTTCATCTAATATAATGAAAAAAGGTTGTTCATCTTTAGATTCTGCTAAATCAAATAAATCTTCAAGTGAAGCATAAGCATAACCTTCGACTGAAGCAATAATGCCTTGATGTCTTCCGTTAGTTAAACTGTCTAACTTTCCGCGCGACACTCGATTTACTACAACACCTTTAGCTTGAGCCGCTTCATAAATTTCATCAGCGGTCTTTTTATTTAATTTGTCAAGAATTGAAACGGAGTAAACTTCCCGCTTCGAAGCTAATACTTCGAGAACGGGATTTTTACCAATAATTAACTCCTTACTCATGTTTTTCTTCCTCTCCCTGCTCAATATAATTAATTGATATTTGGATTAATTCTGTTAATCTCTCTTTTTCTTCTTTTAAGTATAAAAATCCAAGTAAAGCTTCAAACCCTGTACTGTATCGGTAAGTTGTTACACTTGTATTCTTAGGCACAGAGCCTGATTTAGCATTACGACCACGTCTAATAACGCCTATCTCTTCTTCCGTTAGTTCAACATGATCTATCAAATAATGAATGGCTTTGGCTTGAGCTTTTGCAGATACAAAAGATACTGCATGATCATGTAAGTTGTGAGGATTTACTTGTCCTTTTCTTAATAAATATTCACGTATATACACTTCATATACCGCGTCGCCCATATAAGCTAGAGCTAAACTTTTTATTTGTTTAACATCCATTATTTAACCCCGCTTCCAACGAACACCTTGATGCGTATCTTCTAAAATAATATTTTTTTCTTGTAACAAGTCTCTTATTTCATCTGCGCGTTCAAAGTTTTTCGCTTCTCGTGCTTCATTACGTTCACTAATTAAAGCATCTATCTCTTCATCTAATAACTCTTCTTTTTCTTCATTCAAGGTAATACCTAATACGCCTAGTAGTTTTGTTAACATTTCTTGGAAACTTGTGATAACTTCGCTATTTGTTTGTTTTTCTTCTAAATATAAATTTGCATCTTTTGCTAAATCAAATAAAACCGTAATTGCATTCGCTGTATTAAAATCATCATTCATCGCTGCTTCAAAATCTTTTTGATGGTTAGCAATTTTTTCATACCATTTAGAATTATCCACTTCAATGTCCATGCTGGTGGCTTTACGATGCTCTAAGTTTTGATATGATGTTTTAATACGATTAAAACTATTTTTGGCGCTTTCTAATAATGTTGCTGTGAAATTAATTGGATTTCTATAATGCACACTCAACATGAAAAATCTTAATACCATCGGATCGTGGTTTGCAATTAGATCTTTAGTTAAAACAAAGTTATTAAGAGATTTTGACATCTTTTCATTATCAATATTCATATACCCATTATGCATCCAATAATTTGCAAAAGGCTTTTCATTTAATGCTTCTGATTGGGCAATTTCATTTTCATGGTGTGGAAATGTTAGATCTTGCCCACCCGCATGAATGTCGATTGTTTCTCCAAGATATTTTTTTGCCATAGCGGAACATTCTATATGCCAACCTGGACGCCCTTTAGCCCAAGGTGAATCCCATGCTATTTCATCTTCTTTTGCTTTTTTCCATAAAGCAAAATCTAAAGGATCTTCTTTTTTCTCACCTATTTGAATTTGTGCTCCAGATCTTAATTCTTCAATTGATTGTGCTGATAATTTACCATAGTCTTCAAATTTTCGAGGTTTAAAGTAAACATCACCATCAACGGTATAGGCATAACCCTTATCAATTAAACCTTTTATGAATTCAATGATTTCATCCATCGTATCAGTAACGCGTGGATGATGCGTTGCTTTTTTAACACCAAGTGTTTCAACATCTTTTAGGTATGCATCAATAAAACGATTTGTTAAGTTTTGTACAGTATCATTTTGCTTTTTAGCCTCAGCAATAATTTTGTCATCAACATCTGTAAAATTAAGCACATAATTGACTTGATAACCTTTATATTCTAAATAGCGTCTAACTGAATCAAACACAATAGCTGGGCGTGCATTTCCTATATGAATATAATTATAAACAGTTGGACCACATACATACATCATTACTTTATTTGGTTCAATTGACTGAAAATCTTCTTTTTGACGTGTTAAAGTATTATAAATTTGAATAGTCATTTATTTATCACCTTTCTTGTTTAATTCTAGTTTTAAGTTATCAATTTCTTTTTGCATTTTTTCCAAACGATCCGCAATTGGATCTGGCATTAAGTGATGATCTAGCTTTTCAATAACCTTTTTACCATCTTGTTTAACGACTCGTCCAGGTATACCTACTACTGTTGCATTAGATGGTACATCTTTTAAGACAACAGATCCACCACCTATATTTGAGTTTTCACCTATCGTAATCGCACCTAAAACTTTAGCTCCACTTGCGATTAACACATTATTTGCAATCGTAGGATGACGTTTTCCTTTTTCATGACCTGTTCCACCCAATGTAACACCTTGATATATTATAACATCATTTCCGATTTCACATGTTTCACCAATAACGACACCCATCCCGTGATCAATAAAAAAGCGTCTTCCTATAACAGCGGCTGGATGTATCTCAATACCTGTTAAAAAGCGACTAAATTGTGAAAGTGCTCTGGCGATAAAAAATAATCGCCATTTAAATAACTGATGAGCAACACGATGCCACCATATAGCATGTAAACCAGAATAAGTTAGAAATACCTCATAATAACTTCGGGCTGATGGATCTTGTTTGAAGACAACGTCCATATCTTCTTTCATTCTTTTAAATATCTTCATTAATAACACTCCTTTCAAATTATAAATGAAAGAAACTATAAAAAGCGCCTCTATGTAATATTAGATTACACAGAGGCGCTTAAAAGACACGGTCCCACTCTGTTTAAAAAGATAATAAATAAATTTATCTTTAAACTTTAACCTGATAACGGTGGTAACCGCTATTATTTACTAATTTCAATAATAGACTCCGAGGGGCATTTCAAAAACAATTATCCATAATCACTTTCAGCCATGGTGATTTTCTCTGTTTATGAATTCCTTGTATTCTACTTTCCTCATCAACGTTCTTAGCATTTATACCTATACTATATTATATTTTATCTAAAATGTGAAAATTTTATGCTTCAAGTTCTTTTAACAAGGTGTCTAAACGTTTTAAAATAACGTCTTTACCAATTAATTCAATTGCTTTTGGCAGTTCTGGACCATTTGTTTGTCCTGTTGTTGCCACGCGAATTGGCATAAATAATTTTTTACCACGGTGTTTCGTTTCTTTTTGTGTTGCTTTGATTTGATTTTTAATTGCTTCAGCAGTAAATTCATCTAAATGGATTAAATTATCTGTGAAGACTTGTAACACTTCAACTACTTGTTCTTCTTCTAAGACAGCCTGAGCCGCTTCATCATAATCGATTTCTGTTTTAAAGAATAAGTCAGTTAAATTAACAATTTCTGCTCCATAATCTAATTGAGCTTGATAGAGTGCGATGACTTCTTCTAACCAAGCACGCTTTGATTCGTCCATTTCAGAAGATACAACACCCGCTTCTATTAAATGAGGGAGAGTTAAATTAATTAATCTGTCTTGTGAAATCTGTTTAATATATTCTCCGTTCATCCATTTTAGCTTATTTTGATCAAAAACAGCTGCTGAAATCGATAAGCGCTCTGGATCGAAAATATCGATTAATGTTTCTTGATTAAATATTTCTTCTTCACCTGTTGGTGACCAACCGAGTAAAGTAATAAAGTTAAATAAAGCTTCAGGCAAATAACCTTCTCTTTTGTATTGTTCGATAAATTGCATTACATGTTGATCTCGTTTACTTAACTTTTTACGCTCCTCATTTAAAATTAATGTCATATGACCAAATTTAGGTGCTTCCCAACCAAATGCATCATAAATCATTAATTGTCTTGGTGTGTTTGAGATATGCTCTTCACCACGTAAAATATGAGATATACCCATTAAATGATCATCGATTACTACTGCAAAATTATATGTTGGAATACCATCTTTTTTTACAATAACCCAATCACCAATATCACTCGATTCAAAAGAGATATTATTTCTAACAATGTCATTGAATGTATACGTTTTGTTTTTAGGTACACGAATACGAATACTTGGCTGACGACCTTCTTGTCTGAATTTTTCACGTTCATCTTCTGTCAAATTACTATGAGCACCAGAATATTTAGGCGCTTTACCTGCTGCAATTTGAGCTTCTCTTTCAGCTTCTAATTCTTCTGCAGTCATAAAGCATTCATAAGCTAGATTACGCTCTAATAAATCATCAATGTATTTTTTATAAATATCTAAACGTTCCATTTGGCGATATGGTCCATAATCCCCTCCGACATCTGGACCTTCATCCCAATCTAAACCAAGCCATTTTAGATACCTTAATTGACTTTCTTCTCCACCTTCGACATTTCTATTAATATCTGTATCTTCTGTTCTAATAATAAATTTACCGTTAAAGTGTCTTGCATATAAATAGTTAAATAATGCTGTTCTTGCATTACCTATGTGTAAGTCTCCTGTTGGACTTGGTGCATAACGTACGCGTACTTCTTTTGTCATGTTTGTTCCCCTCTCAATATCTTCAATATATATTATTGCTCAAGCGCTTTTGGCTTAGCAAAAATCATTCTACCTGCTGAAGTTTGTAAAACGCTTGTTATAATCACTTCAATTGTTTCACCAATGTAATTTTTTCCTTCTTCAACAACTATCATTGTTCCATCATCTAAATAAGCAACACCTTGCCGTTTTTCCTTACCATCTTTTATTACTTGAACGACTAACTCCTCACCTGGTATAACAACAGGTTTTACAGCATTAGCTAAGTCATTAATATTTAAGACGGGTACACCTTGAACATCACAAACTTTATTTAAGTTAAAATCATTTGTAACTACAATCCCGTCAATTAATTGCGCTAAACGAACTAATTTACTATCAACTTCAGCTACGTCTTCAAAATCTCCATTATAGATTTCCACTTCGATTGGCAATTCTTTTTGAATTTTATTTAAAATATCCAAGCCTCTACGTCCGCGATTACGCTTTAGCGCATCTGAAGAATCAGCAATATGTTGAAGCTCTCCTAGAATAAATTGTGGAATAATAATTGTACCTTCAATAAAATTGGTTTGACAAACATCAGCAATTCGCCCATCTATTATAACACTTGTATCAAGTATTTTGGGACGTACACCTTTTGATTTACTTTCTGAGGGTATTACTTCATTTTTTAAGTCTGTCTCCATTTTATTTCTTTCTTTTCGATTAACTGATATCAATTCTGTAAATTCTGCTCTTCGTCTAAAACCAACTTGAAAACCAAGATAGGCTAAGATAATTGTGATAAACAGTGGTAAAATTTCTGATACTATTTTTAAACCTACATCTTGGATAGGAATGTTAATCAGATACGCCACGACTAAACCTAAGATTAAGCCGACACTTCCAAAAAACAAATCAACTACAGGAAGTTTAATTAAGCCTTCTTCTATCCAGCGCAAAAATCCCACTATATAGCCAACAATAAAATATGAAATAATAAAAAATATAATAGCAAATACAATTAAGCTCAGATAGGGGGATGTACTCCATTTAATATAGTCCAAATTAAAAAAATGAACAATGTCCGGACCATATAAAAACCCTATTGTTCCACCTGTAATAATAAAAAACACATGAACTACTTTTTCTAACATACTTCCACCTCCTTATTTTTTAGATTGCTTCAATAAATAATAGCACAGCAATATATTACCGTCAATTTAACAAAAGATTAAATCTTATCATATATAAATTTACAAGTCAATATATTGCCAAACCATTATTTATTTAACATTACACGCCTAATCCTATACGTAATGCCTCTTGTACAGTATTTACTCCAATCACTTCAATTCCTTTTGGAGCTGTCCATCCGTCTAAATTATTCTGTGAACAAATAATTCTTTTAAAACCTAATTTAGCTGCTTCTTGAACGCGTTGTTCAATTCTAGATACACGTCTGATTTCTCCTGTTAATCCTACTTCACCAATAAAAATATCTTCCGGGCTAGTTGGCTGGTCTTTAAAACTTGAAGCAATACTCACTGCGATCGCAAGATCAATTGCTGGTTCGTCTAATTTTACACCACCTGCTACCTTGATATAAGCATCTTGGTTTTGTAACATTAACCCAACACGCTTTTCTAAAACAGCCATCAATAAGGGAACGCGATTAGAGTCTACACCAGTAGCCATCCTTCTCGGATTCCCAAAACTTGAAGGTGATATTAACGCTTGAATTTCCACTAAAACAGGACGCGTCCCTTCCATTGAAGCAACGACAGTCGATCCTGAAGCACCGCTTGACCTTTCTTCTAAAAATACTTCTGATGGATTTAAAACTTCTACTAGTCCTAGCTCCTTCATTTCAAATATACCCATTTCATTGGTACTGCCAAATCTGTTTTTTACACCTCTTAAAATACGATAAGTGTGATGGCGTTCACCTTCAAAATATAACACAGCATCTACCATATGTTCTAACATCCGAGGGCCTGCAATCGCCCCTTCTTTTGTTACGTGTCCAACAATAAATATTGGTATACCATGTGTTTTTGCAACTTTTGTCAGTTCCATTGTACATTCACGCACCTGAGTAACGCTTCCTGGAGCACTCGTTACATCTTCTTTAAATATTGTTTGAATGGAATCAATAATCACAAGTGATGGCTTATCTTGAACAATTTGATGGGTAATATATTGCAAGTTAGTTTCAGTTAAAACGTATAAATCATCTGATGTTACTTTTAAGCGATCAGCTCTTAATTTCGTTTGTCTTATCGATTCTTCTCCTGAGATATATAAAACATTTCGCCCCTGCTTCGCTACTTGATTCGAGATTTGTAAAAGTAATGTTGACTTTCCAATCCCCGGATCTCCCCCGATTAAAACAACTGACCCAGGGACAATTCCCCCACCTAACACTCGGTTAAATTCTTCCATTTCAACTGTCATTCTTTTTTCTTCTTTTGATTTTATTTTTGTAATTTGTTCTGGTTTATGTGTACCAGGTACACTTGCAATACTTTGCTTATTTTTAGGTGTTGCAATTTCTTCAACCAATGTTTCCCATTCTTGACAGCCCGGACACTTACCCATCCAACGCAGTGATTGATAACCGCATTCTTTACAAACATATTTTGTTTTTACTTTTGCCAAAACACATTCTCCTTTGCTTCATATTAAAATAGAAAAGCTAGATTAATTATCTAGCTTTTCTATCATATAAATATTTATTTTAAGAGACTAAATTCTCCTTTAGAATTCAAGCCAATTCGTGGTGTTTCACCTTTTTCAATCGTTCCTTTTAATAATTCTTCTGAAAGTAAATCCTCTATGTTGCTTTGAATTGAACGTCTTAATGGACGTGCACCATATTCGGGATCAAAACCTTCATTTGCAATTTTTTCAATCGTTCCATCTGTTATTGTAAAGTTCATATCTTGTGCTTTCATTCGATCCTTAACTTCTTCAATCATTAACGTTACAATATCTTTCATGTGTTTTTTCTCTAATGAATGGAAAACAATTGTTTCATCAATTCTATTTAAGAATTCTGGTCTAAAAGTACGCTTTAATTCTGCTGTTACTTTTTCTTTCATATCTTTATGATCTTGACCTTCTTCTTCTAAATTGAATCCAACATAACTATTTTTCTTTAATTCACTTGCACCTACGTTAGATGTCATAATTAACACAGCATTACGGAAATCAACCACTCTGCCTTTAGAGTCTGTTAAACGACCATCTTCAAGCACTTGTAATAGTATATTAAAGACTTCTGGATGAGCTTTTTCAATCTCATCTAATAATATAACAGAATATGGTTTTCTTCGAACAAGTTCTGTTAATTGGCCACCTTCTTCATAACCTACATAACCTGGAGGTGAACCAACTAGACGTGATGTTGAATGTTTTTCCATATACTCTGACATATCAATACGAATCATCGCATCTTCATCAGCAAACATTGTTTCTGCTAGCGCTCGCGCTAATTCTGTTTTACCAACACCTGTTGGACCTAAAAATATAAATGAACCAATTGGACGTTTCGGATCTTTTAACCCAGCACGTGCTCTGCGTATTGCTTTTGATACAGCATTTACTGCTTCTGACTGACCTATAATTCTTTTATGCAATTCTTCTTCCATATTTAACAAACGATCGGTTTCATCTTTAGTTAATTTAACAACAGGTATCCCTGTCCACATGGATACAACACTTGCTATATCTTCTTCTGTTACTTCAGCATCTTCTTGACCCTGTTTTTCTTTCCAATCATTATTCATTTTTTTAACTTCTATTTGTAATCTTTTTTCTGTATCTCTTAATGATGCTGCTTTTTCAAACTCTTGACTTAAAACTGCTGAATCTTTCTCTTTTTTAGCTTCTTCAAGTTGAGATTCTAATTTTTTAAGATCTTCTGGAATTTTATATGAACGTAAACGTACTTTAGAACCCGCTTCATCAATTAAATCGATTGCTTTATCAGGTAAAAAACGATCTGATATGTATCGATGTGATAGATTTGCAGCAGCTTCTATCGCTTCATCAGTAATTTTTACACGGTGATGAGCTTCGTAACGATCCCGTAAACCTTTTAAAATAGATTTTGTTTCTTCAATAGAAGGCTCGCCTACTTGAATTGGCTGGAAGCGACGCTCTAAAGCTGCATCTTTTTCAATATATTTACGATATTCATCTAATGTTGTTGCTCCAACACACTGAATTTCTCCTCTAGATAATGCTGGCTTTAAAATATTGGAAGCATCTATTGCCCCTTCAGCTCCACCTGCACCTATTAAAGTATGGAGTTCATCAATAAATAAAATAACATTTCCTGCATTTCTAATTTCATCCATTACTTTTTTTAAGCGCTCTTCAAATTCGCCTCGATATTTTGTTCCAGCTACAACCGTTCCCATATCAAGTGTCATCACGCGTTTATCTTTAAGTAATTCCGGTACTTCATTAATTACAATTTGCTGTGCTAACCCCTCTACAACTGCTGTTTTACCTACACCTGGTTCACCAATTAAAACCGGGTTATTTTTAGTACGACGACTTAAGATTTGGATAATTCTTTCAATCTCATCATCTCTTCCAATCACAGGATCGACTTTTCCTTCTTTGACACTTTCCGTTAAATCTCGCGCTAATGAATCTAAAGTAGGCGTACGACCACTTTTACCCTGTTCACCACGCCCTGCTCGGGTGCCTGCACTCTCACTTGCACCTAATAATTGCAATACTTGTTGTCTCGCCTTATTTAAACTCACATCGAGGTTAGTTAAGACTTGTGCTGCAACACCTTCGCCTTCTCGAATAAGTCCCAGTAAGATATGTTCTGTACCTACATAAGAATGGTTTAATTTCCGTGCCTCGTCTTGGGATAATTCAATTACTTTTTTTGCGCGTGGCGTATAATGAATTGTATTAACTGAAATTGTTCCTACACCAATTAAATTTTCAACTTCTGTTTTTATTATGGCTGTATCTAATCCTAGTTCAAGAAGTGCTTTTGCTGCAATACCTTCACGCTCTCTTATCAAACCCAACAAAATATGTTCTGTACCTATATTGTTATGCTTTAATCTGAGAGCCTCTTCTTGTGATAGTTTTAAAACACTTTGTGCTCTTTCTGTAAATTTATCAAACATCATCTAAACAACCCCCTATTTTAATTTTTAAATTGCAATCTTTCTCTTATTAACTCTGCTCGCAATTTATCACGTTCTTCTATCGTTAAAACTTGCTTAGCATAATGCTGTAAAAATCCTGGTTGAGTTAAAGTAATTAATTCATTAAGAATACTTTGAGACAATCCATGTATAATTCCTAAATCTACTCCCAATTTAACATCAGAAATTCGAGCTGATGCTTCCTTTGATTCCATGATACGACTATTTTGTAAAATTCCAAAAGAACGATATATTTTATCTTCTAATTTTAATTTTGATCTATTTAAGAGGTTATTTCTAGCGTGCCTTTCTTGTTTGATCAATTGAATAACTATCATATTTAAGTCTTCAATAATATCTGTTTCCGACTTACCTAAAGTAATTTGGTTAGAGATTTGAAACACATTCCCTGATGCTTCTGTTCCTTCGCCATAAATTCCTCTTACAACAAATCCAAGTTGATTAATAGCTGGCAGCATTCTCTTAATTCTATTTGTTAAAACTAAAGCTGGTAAATGAATCATAACAGATGCTCTCATACCTGTTCCAGTATTAGTTGGACAACTAGTTAAATATCCTCTTTCAGCATCGAATGCATAATCTAAGTCTTCTTCTAACCAATCATCAAATGAAAATGCAGCGTCTAAAGCATCCCCTACTTGAAATCCTGGAAAATACATTTGTATTCTAAGATGATCTTCTTCATTAATCATAACAGACACTTTCTCATTTTCAGATATTAATACACCAGTAGAATGAGTTTTAGCTAAATAAGGACTGATTAAATGTTTTTCAACTAATACTCTTTTTTCTACATGTGTTAGATCACTCATTGATATGTACTGTAAATTTTTATATTCTTTAAAAGTAGACCCATTATATTTTTCCTTTAATTTTATACTTAAATCATCTAAGTCTTTTTCAGACGCGATGATTGGAAATTTTTCTTTTTTTAAATTTCGAGCAAGTCTAATACGTGTACTTAGTACAATATCATTTTCAGGTCCTTTTTCTCTCATCCATGGACTTATTGCTTCATTGATAAAATTTTCTAATGTCATATATTAAACCTGCTCTCCATTCGTTTCTTCTATTGCCTTTATCTTATCACGGATAATTGCTGCTTCTTCAAAATTTTCATCTAAAATTAGCTTTTCTAAATACTTGCGATAAGCAATTAGTTCTTTTTTCTGATGTAATTTGACACCAGTACGTTTTGGTATTTTTCCAGTATGGTTTGTATTACCACTATGAACTCTTTTAAATATAGGTGTTAATTTTGATTCAAATGAAGTATAACAATCACTACAACCAAATTTACCTATTTTTCTAAACTCTCTAAAAGAAAGATTACAATTAGAACAAATAAGCTCCCTTTCATCATTTTGCTTAATATTATTCATATTTACATCCACTTTATTTGCATCAAAATTAAATAGTCCTGTTAATAGCTCATGTAAAGTATAACCTTCTTCTAGAGATACTTCATCATGTTTTGACGCACAACTCTGACATAAATGATATTCTTGTTTTGTCCCATTTACATACCTCGTAAAATGGATTGTGGGAGATTGTTTTTGGCATTCTGTACATTTCATTTGAATTCTCCTAGCTTTTATTTCATATATTTTAGTGTATTAAAAACATTTGTTAATATGCGTGCTCGCATTTCATCGCGATAAGGTAATTTTAATGCAAGTGTTTCTCTTTCTATCGTACTCAATATTATTTTTTCTTCACGTTCCGTTATTATTTCTTTGTTTTTAAGTCTTTCAATCACATTTTCCGCTATTTGTTGGCTTACTTCAGGATTAATTAATTTTATCATTTCATCAATCAAATGTGAATCATCACGGTGTTCAATTCGTCTTATTCTAATATATCCACCACCACCGCGTTTACTTTCAATTAAATAACCTCGTTCAACAGTAAATCTTGTATTTATTACATAATTTATTTGTGATGGCACACATTCAAAATGATCAGCCATCTCATTTCTTTTTATTTCTATCATTTCATCGCCTTGACTGTTAAAAATTTCTTTTAAATAAGCTTCAATAACATCTGAAATACTCATTTGTTTGCCTCCTTATTTTATTGACTTTGACTAACTTTGACTAACTCTAGTATACAATAATATTGCTCACTTACCAATTTTTTTAATTATAACAAAAATAAGAGTCATCTTGAATTTGAATTCAAAATGACTCTTATATACTGCCTGGCGGCGACCTACTCTTGCAGAGACAAAGTCTCAACTACCATCGGCGCTGAAGAGCTTAACTACTGTGTTCGAGATGGGAACAGGTGTGACCTCTTCGCTATAACTACCAGACA
>Ga0079226_10000234_pt1 | contig 37145 bp, 33 predicted proteins | sample Poulit2014_FD_76345 | JGI IMG/M metagenome (GOLD analysis project Ga0079226, IMG submission 76345) | Agricultural soil microbial communities from Georgia to study Nitrogen management - Poultry litter 2014 | ecosystem: Environmental > Terrestrial > Soil > Agricultural land | place: USA: Georgia...
ATTATTCTTTCTTTGTATTCCTCACTTCCGGAATAGGGATGAGGGATAGCTGTTAAATCGCCAACAGATGTGTATGAAATTCTCTCTCTTTTCAAAATAGAGTCATAAAAATGTTCTTTATTGTTTAAAGTTAACAATGAAAAAATTGCGTCTTTTATATTATTTACATTAATCCAATTAATTTCTGCTTGTTCTATGAGTGAATATTGTTCTCCAAGAAAGAAACGAATTTTTTTAATTTCATCATTTTGAAAAGCGTTTTGTATTGTTATAATGTTTGCCTCAGATTGTGGAAAGTTAATTAAATTAACTCCTATATACAGATAACATGTATCAAATTCATATTTAGGATGATATTTGTCTATTTTGACTATTTCCAATTCACTAAAATAAGTTGATATTTTAGTGGCAAGGAGCTTCGTTTGCTCATAACTTCTACTATAAAGAATTACTGTTTTTATTTTCTTTTTTCTTTGAGTATCAAGAACCACTTGAATATGATATGTTAGATAAGCAATTTCGCTATCTTGTACTTCTAACGATAGTTCTTTTTTCATTTGTAATGCAATACTTGATGCAATACTAAAAGAAAAAAAATATTGAGCTTTTGTTTCCTTTACGAAAGGATTATAAATCCTCAAATTGTGAAATACTGGGTATACAATTCGATAAATATGATTCACTATATTTTTTTTAAAAGACTCTTTTGAATGAACAGGTACATTATAATCACTTTCTATTTGTCTTAAAATTGACTCTATTATCTTTACGATTTCTTTATCTTTATTTTCAAGTGTCGACTCTTCTATATTCAATTGCATTGATATCAGATAATTAACTAAAAAAGCCATTTCTTTATTAGGTATTTTCATATATTTTTGCAAATCAGCCTGCAGCTTTTTTCCGATGTCAAATTCTTTAAATTGCTTTAATCGTTCTATCTCTTTGGATTCAATTTCAACGAAAAGTTGATATTTTGATTGATGAATTGTAATAACAAGTTGAGCTATAAGTTTTTTATACATTGAAAAATCAAGATTAAGTTGGTAACTGTTGTTTATATTGTCTAAAATTTTAAAGATGTATCTTATTATATCTTTTGATATCCAAGAGCTAAAATTTTCTATTACAAAATCCATATACATTTCTTTTTTTACAGTTATAGAAGTAAAAAAGTTTTCTAATAAAACTCTTTTCTGGATTTCTTTACCAATTAATTTAATTCCTTTAAACACCTTAGTATCAACGCTAACATCAATATCTAAAAACTGAATTTTTCTTGCTAAATTTTGAATACGACTTCTTATTGTTTGAGATGAGTAAAAGAATTTATCTGCTATTTCGTCATATGAAACATATCTTTTTTTATTCAATAAAAACTTTATAATTTGAAATTCTAGAAACGATTCTTCATCCTCGTATAAACCTCCTATCGTTAAAATATCATTTCCAACGATTGCATAACCTTGTGAAGACGAGTTTATTACAATATTATTAAAATTATTATTAATATTACTAATATAATTCCTAATTGTGCGATCGGTTACATTTAGCACGTTAGCTAACACTTTTGACGATATATAACGTCCTTTTTGACTTAATAAAAAATTAATTAATTGATATTGTTTGTTATGCAATATATACAACCCTTTCGATTCCGATAATACACATAAGTCTATTTTAACGCTATAGTATTATTTTTTCCTCTATTCAGGAAAAATATAATTAATTATTATAAAATATTTCTTAAATTTATTTTATAAATTACCATATTTAAGTATAAACTTTGACACCCGTCGGACAATTTTCTATAAATTCGTTTTACTATATAATCAAAACAAATGATTTTGAGACAGCCTTCTTACTCAACCGACGAATTTTAAATTATTTGTAAATTGGTAAGCTGTTTTTTGTATTCAAGATTTTAAAAGCCATCTTATTTACCATTACTAAGATGGCTTTTGTATATTATTGAACTCCAATAACTAAACTGTCTCTTGCGGTTTCCACTACTTCTGTTGTAATGGTGCTCAACTTATTAATCTCGAGAATTCGTTCCATTTGAGAAAAAAGACGATGCATTAATCGAAAATTACCTTACGCGATGCGAATAATATTTGTGACAGATTCATAATCAGAGAAATCTTCCAGCTTCATCGGAAGTCCTCGTTCTTGCCATTTGTACGTCAGAATATGCTGGGCTTCATTTTTTGCTTAACTGATTTAATTTATGAGCAAAGCCGATGCGGGAGTACAATTGCGGATACTTTGCTAAACATTTTTCAACGCCGGGCATGCCTATGAACATCATAGCTATATCGTTCTAGTCATAGATGTCTCTCAATTTCTCCAAATGCTGTACCTTCAAACGGTCTATTTTATCAACAATCGCTAAGTCTATGTTGTTATCCCAATCCAACAGGGCATAGTCTTCTTTGTCCGCGTATACTGATTTAGCCATATGCAGACCGATTCCATTTTTTTGTATTTTGGCAAGGGATTTTGTCGCTTTCATAGCTGGGACTGCGTGAAAAAGGGGTCTACATTCCAATAGATTATCATCTATATTCTTCTAAATTTCAGGAAAGGGGCGATTGACAAGCTTTTTCTCAATATTGTTCCAATTGGTATAATACCTGGCTGACAACGTTTTGCCAATACCAGTCGGTCCATAGCAAAACCGATATATTTATATTTTGTACAGGCATCACAAAACTCAGCAAATCTTTTATACTCTTTGGTCTCAATAAAAGCTTCATTTTTATTCATGACGAAACCTCTTTAGTTTTGACTTGGGAGATTTTGTAGAATCTTCATTTTGTTTGGCTGTTGAGATATGGTTCAGAATATTATGAATTTAACGAAAAGAAATCTCATTAATAGTATGTAGCCAAACTAGAAAAAGAAATTTCTTCAAGTAACGTCGATTTTATCGTGTTCGCTTATTAGTTTAATGATGCCCTATCTTATCTAGGATGTTTGGTATTAAAAATATAACTTATATACCAAATGCACGAAGAAGATAATCTATTCTATTTAACTGAGGAACGCTATAAAAATAACAGTTAATCAAGCCAACAAATTTCACTTTGTTGGATGCACAGATAAAAACTTTAAAAATACTGCTTTGTTTTGTGTTTTAAGTGACTTTTACCTTCTCTTTCTCGCTGGTTTATAGCTAATTGAATAGCGCCTTTTACCCCTTGCTCATCATTTAAAACAGGTGGCATTATAAAGTTTTCCATATCGTTTACATTATTAACGTAGTTATTTATTAAGCAAGATACTTTTTTTCGGATAAGAGGGTATAAATTATTTTGTTTCATCACACCCCCGCCAAGGATAATGCGTTCAGGAGAAAGAATAAATGAGTAATTAACGATAGCATGGGCCAAGTAATAGGATTCCAACTCCCATACGAATCCCTCCTTAGTAAGGTCTTCCCCTGTTTTTCCATGCCTTTTTTTAATAGAAGTACCTGATCCTAAGCCTTCAAGACAACTTTTATGATAAGGACAACTCCCATTAAAACTATCTTTAGGATGTTTAGGAATATAGATATGTCCCATTTCTGGATGACTTGTTCCTTGATATATTTCTCCATTCTTAACAAAACCGGCTCCTATTCCTGTTCCAATAGTAATATATAAACAACTATTAACATTTTTGCCTGCCCCCTGATAATACTCGCTAAGACATGCGATATTAACATCTGTATTAATATAAACGGGGATGCTGTAATCCTCTTTCAATTGTTCCAGTAAATTATAATTTCTCCAATTTAACTTAGGTGTATTTAGAATTTTTCCATATGTTTTACTGCTTTTATCCAAATCAATAGGTCCAAAACTTCCTACACCAATTGAATTTAACTCATATCTTGAAAAAAAGCGTTTTATTTCTAATAACGTTTCACTTGGACTTTTAGTTGGGAACGTTGTTTTTGCTTCTATATTATTAGGGGTTGTTCCTACTGCGCATACAATTTTTGTACCCCCAGCTTCAATCCCGCCAATCAACATATTATCTCTCCTAATTCTATAAAGGTTGCTTTTTCGTATAAATATTACATAATTATTTTACAGTATGTTATATAAACTTATTTGAGTGGAAGAGAGGCATTTTGCTCTTTATTCTAACAGTCCTGGTAGTAAAAACAATATGAAAACGCTTCCTAATTGGAGCGGAAGAAATTTTATATGGATAGAAAAATTCTGAAGATTTAAACTAATATATGGAGGCGATGTTATTGAACAATCGTCAATCTAAAATACTTCAAATACTACAAGGGGAGGGAAAGTTTGTAAGCGGTAAGGCATTAAGCATAGAACTAGGCGTCAGTGTTAGAACTATTAGAAACGATATTAAATTTTTAAATAATGAATATCTATTGGATGCTCATATTGAATCTAATAATAGATTAGGGTATAAAATAAAAGGAAAAATGGCGTCGTTTCAATCAAGAGATTTTGCTGACTACGAGTTTCGAGCTTTCTTTATTATCCAATATTTAATGGAACAAGAAAGTTGGTTTACTTATCGAATGATATCGGAGGAAATAGATGTTTCATCACAAACTATAAATTCTGATATAACTAAAATATCCAAATTTATAGAGGATAAACATTTTAATCTTACCTTGGATACAAAACCTTTTGTTGGAGTACGTCTAGTAGGAAATGAAATAGACAAGCGTTCATTATTAGGAATTTTAGCAAGTTTCGTAAGTAAATATCATACGACCAACGAAGAATTCTGTCATGAACTAGAAAACCTTTTTAAAAGATGGCTTTCAAAGGATGAAATAAAACAAGTTTCTCAAACCCTTTATAACCATGTTAATGATAACGACACATCAATAGACAGGGAAAAGTGGTCTTCTCTGGTTATAAATGTTCTAATTCAAAAACATCGTTTGAAATTTTTTATAATACCCGATTATGAAATTGATTTCTACTTTAATATTAATAAATTTGCAGAGTCACAATTGGCATTTTCAATAACTAAAGAAATGTGTCACTATAATCAAGTAAACATTAAAACAGAGATTTATTATCTAACTTTTCTTTTAATCGGATTAAAAGTGTTACATTTTGAAAAAAAGAACAAAGAAAAAATATTAAAGACATATGTCTACGAAAAGATTGAAGATGCAATCGATTTTACGGGAAAAAAATATGGTTATGGGCTACTTAATGATATCCAGTTTAAAAAAGATTTAACTGAGCACCTTGAAAAAATTATATACCCCATTAAGCACAATATAGAGGTTAAAAACCCATTGCTAAATCAAGTTAAATCTCAGTATATTCAAGCTTATCAAATGGCTATAGTTTTTTCTGAATACTTAGGGAATGATTTGAAATTACGCATCCCAGAAAACGAAGTAGGTTATATTGCTCTACACATTGAAGCGTCTATAGAAAGAAAAAATGACTTATCTACTAAATTGGCTATACTTAGTATTGAAAGTAAGATTATTACTACTTTAATTAAGCAGAAAATAGAAAGAAACTTTCCAAAAATTAAGGTTATGGGTACGTTTTCGCTAAAAACACTTAAGGATATACCAGAAGAAGTAACTGTTGTAGTATCTACTGTTCCTATAGATATAGTTGATAAAAAAGTGGTTATTGTTAATAATTTTCTTCAGTCTTCTGATCTCCTTAACATTAAAAAAAATATCACTTTCGGGATTTTAAAAGAGTACATTAAGCCAGAAAACTTTGTTTATTTAAACGAATCGTCAAAGGATGCTTTTCTTAAAAGAATGACTAAAAAATTAGGATTAGAGAAGTACTTAAAAGGTATTTTAGATAGAGAAAGCTTAGCATCAACAGATATTGGTGGAAAAGTAGCTTTACCACACCCACTTTTTTCTGCAGAAGAATCATCATCTTCTATTTACGTTGGAGTTAATAAAAATAGTATACGCTGGGGAGAATCCAAAATTAAATTGGTTTTTCTTCTTATATTAAGTGAGAAAGACAAAATACAATACGAGTATATTTACCGTGAAGTATATCAACTTATTAGATATGAATCTAAAGTTAATGAACTAAGTCAAGTAGAAACATATGAATCTTTTATAAACTTCTTATAAATGAAAATTGGAGGAATTAAAATGTTAGTAACAATGAACGAATTATTAAAAGTTGCTTATGACAACAAATTTGCAGTAGGTTCATATAATGTGTCCAATAATGAATTATTACGCGCTATTATTGAAACAGCTGAGGAAAAGAAATCTCCAGCAATTATTCAAATTCATCCAAATGAATTGAATTTAGTGGGTGACGAATTTACAGCTTATGTTAAAGAGGCTGCAAACAAGGCAAGAGTTCCTATAGTTATACACCAAGATCATTGCGACAACATAGAAGGGACAATAAGAGCAATCAGAAATGGATATACATCAGTTATGATTGATGGGTCTCATCTATCTTTTGAAGATAATATCGCTTTAACACAAAAAGCTGTAAAAATAGCTCATTCAGTTGGAGTTTCAGTAGAGGCCGAGCTAGGGACAATTGGAGAAAATGAAGGAAGTTCAGAAGGTGGGGCTGATGAGATATTGTATACAGATCCTGAACAAGCCCAAGAATTTGTACGTCGAACTGGTTGCGATACTCTCGCTGTCGCAATAGGAACTGCGCATGGATTTTATCCTGATCATTTGCCACCTAAAATTCAAATTGATAGATTGGAAAAAATTAATAATAAAGTAGATATCCCTCTGGTTCTGCACGGAGGTTCAAGCAATCCTGATGAGGACATTCGAAGTTCAGTAAAGCATGGAGTATCTAAAATTAATTTATCAAGCGATATGAAAGGAGCTTTTTTTAAACAATTACGTGAAACTTTGAGAAATAAACCAAATGATTTTGAGCCAGATGTTTTATTCCCAGAAGCTAATGAAGCTGCCAAAGAAGTATTAAGAGAAAAGATGGATTTATTTGGTTCGTCTAATAAAGCCCATTTATATAAACTAGGCGAATTATCTTCCTATAACGTCCTTACTTCTGTTTAAGGTAATTAACATAAATAACCTAAAGGAGAGGTGTGAAATGGAACAAACACTTGATTTGACAGAGCTCATTAATAAAGATGTAGTAAATTTTAATTTAACCTCTACAAGTAAAGAAGAGGCAATAAAAGAATTGACTCATTTACTTTTCGAAAAAGGGGCGGTTTCTTCAAAACAAGAATTTTTAAATGATGTATTTGAACGTGAGAATCAAGGGCAAACTGGGATAGGTAACGGGATAGCTATCCCTCATGGGAAATCTGAAAGCGTTAAGAAGACTATGATTGCTATCGGTCGTTCTAAAGTTGATCTAAAATGGGAAACTATTGATGATGAGCCTGTTCATAATGTGATTCTTTTTGCTGTTAAAGCTCAAGATAAAAACGACTTGCACCTTAAGCTTTTAGCTAAAATAGCTGGATCACTTGCAGATGAAGATGTCTGTAAAAGATTTAAAGAAGCCCAAAAATTGACTGATGTTATGAGATTATTTGAAGAAAATTAGTCATTTTATGCTGAAAAATTTTAGAAGGAGAATTTATTATGAAAATAATAGGTATTGCTGCGTGTACAGCAGGTATCGCTCATACTTATTTAGCAAAAGAAAAAATAGTAAAAGCTGCTCAAGAAGCTGGGCATGAAGTGAAAATAGAAACACAAGGAACCATTGGAACAGAAGATGAATTAAGCACTCAAGAAATTAAGGAAGCAGATGTTGTTATTATTGCTTCAGATATAGGGATTACAGGACGCGAACGTTTTGAAGAGAAAAAAGTACTTCAAATACCTACTCACATCGCAATGAAATCTTCTAAGTCTCTTATTAAAAAGATTGAAAACGAGGTTAATACTACTACTTAGCCAAAAAAGGAGGTTAGTAGGTTATGAAAAAAGCTGGTACTGTAATAAAAAAACACTTACTGACTGGGATTTCTTATATGATCCCTCTTATTGTAGCTGCAGGTATCTGTATAGCACTTGCACAAATATTTGGAGGAATAAATGTAGAAGATAACGAAGGGACAATTCCTTATTACTTAAATCAAATAGGAGGATGGGGGATGTCTCTTGTCGTCCCTCTTATTTCAGCAGCCATTGCTTTATCAATTTCAGACCGTCCTGGTCTTGCACCTGGTCTCATAATTGGATTCATCGCTAATGAAATAGAAAGCGGATTCATAGGCGGTATAATTGGTGGTTTTTTAGTTGGTTACATTGTTCTTGTGGTCAAAAAGTATGTGAAAGTCCCTAAAAGTATGGAGGGGTTAATGCCAGTTATGATTATACCAGTTATTTCTACTGTGGTTAGTGGTTTATTAATGTTAACCGTGATAGGAATCCCGATTTCTGCGTTACAAAATTCACTTATCAGTATGCTTGAATCAATGAATGGAAGTTCAAATTTTGTTATGGGATCTATTTTAGGAGGTATGGCTAGCTTTGATTTTGGAGGTCCGGTCAATAAGACTATGTCGCTTTTTTCAGACGGGCTTTTAGTAGATGGAGTATTTGGACCTGAAGCAGTAAAAATTATAGGTTCTATGATCCCTCCGTTTGGCATTGGCTTATCTTTCCTTTTAACTAAAAACAAATATACAAAAACTGAAAAAGAAGCTTTAAAAGCAGCTGTACCCATGGGTTTTTTTATGATCACTGAAGGAGTAATTCCTATAGCAGCAAGAGATTTAATTCGCGTAGTTATTTCTTGTTCCTTTGGGTCAGCCGTAGCCGGAGGGATAGCTTTGACCTTAGGAGTTGGCAGTACCATCCCTCATGGCGGTATGTTAATAACTCCTTTAGTCATAAAACCAATGTATTTCTTATTATGTTTGGGTATAGGAACAGTTATAACCGGAGTTACTTTATCTGTATGGAAACCTATTGCTAAAGAAGACGAAGAAGAAATAGAAGACGAAGGTTATGAGGATGAGTTAGACGATATTGAATTTAATATCGGATTATAAAAGTGAATTTTCATTCTCTACAAAAAAATTAAAGAATAATGTAAATATCAATTCTGACGTTATATCAGAATTGATATTTTTAGTGTTTAAGGTTTTAACAAAACTTAAATGCATCATAGTATATATAATGAGTCAATTTCATAATTGCTCTTTTTCAAAATACAAAAACGCCCCGAATTTTGGGTGTTGTATTTTAAAAAACAGAAATCATGCGGCTTGCTGGTCATTCCATCAAGCTCCTATACGGTCTGCTGCTAACTTGGAGGCATTGTAAATTAAAATCACCATATCATCATGAACTTTAGCTCGTTCGCCGAAACGATAGCTGTACATTATCGAATTGAAAAAATTCTTTTAAATAGGCATTGACTCGCTCGACAGCGGTTCGTTTTTGAACAGTTTCTTCCAGGCGACGGAACCCCGGGCTGGCGCCGTATATCGTCGAAGATCTTTAGTAATCTTCATTTTAAATACTCTTTGACAAAGGTCTTCTTGAGCTAGCGGGCAATCGCTGCACTCTTTAGGGTGCGTATATTTTAATGTTTCGTATTTGGTATCATAGCTGTCGTATCGATACGAATGTTCTCGAACGCAAGTGGGCGCGAAATGCTTGTCGAATCCTAAAGGCTCTGGTTCATTTCGCTTATTGTAGGCAATAATAGACTGTTGATTCATCTGGTAAACCTGCTGATAAATCAGCCCATAATCATAGCCGGCATCCATGGTTTGATAACGCACTGCAGGAAGTGACAAGCATTCTTCCATCCCTTTCAGTAAAGGAATGGCTGCTTTCCCGTCATTTAAGTTTCCGGAAAAAACGAGAGACTGTAAAATATACTGGCTGGAAGCACTGACGGCTAAATGAGCTTTATAGCCATACTAGAATTCATTTTCCTTTCGCTATTTTTCTTGATACCTCATTGCGGGGTATCGCTGCACGTCTTCACGCATATCAGCTAAGAGACTCATTAATTGAGCTTCGATTTTCTTATTATAGAGCGACCTATTTGCTTCTTTTTCAGCTTGTTCCAGGACGTTCGATGCTTCTAATTTATCAACCAAACGCGAATAGGAAGCCTCTGAAGGAACGCTGTCAGAAACGAGAAACCGCAATCTAGTTTGAAAGCAATATCATTCCGAAACCTTTTGACTAAATCTTTTATCGTTGGGATACGCTCCACGTAGCGAATGAACAAAGCAACAATCATGGCTAGATAATTCAGTTCTTCAGGTGCGCCACGCCGGAATTTCTTCATTACTTCATGATACATAAGGTCAAGGTTTATCGCGTCGGTGATGGCGTCATATTTTTCGGTAGGTTGCATGTCATAAAGTTCTTGGATGCTAAATAAACTATGGTTTAGTCTAATGGCCATAGGAAGTGCTCCTCCAGTTTCTTTAGGTTAGTTGGTCCTAACTGCCATTATACAAGGTTTGGAGAGGTACTTCCTTTTTTACGTCTTGAATCCCTTTCCAGACAAGGGCTAAGAATTATGAAATTTATTCAAGCAAATAGATATTTAATAAAATTTTAAAATGTCGTTAAACTATAATGAGAAGTAAATATTTACAGTATATATATATTGAGTATGCTAAGATATAATTAGTTTTTAAAATAATATTGTCTTAGATGGAGGTTCTATATTGCTTAAAAGAGATTTAAATTCTTTTTTAAATTTAAATGAGGTAGTTGAGACGGTAGACCAAATGCATGGAGGGTTTTTACTGTCGTCTATTGATGGAAGAATATTTTATGCAAATCAAGCAGTAGAACGTATATCTGGAGTGCCCTTAGATGAAATTGTGGGAAAATCTCCAAAAGAAATGGAGGAAGAAGGGTTAATTGAAATATCAATAAAAGTATCTTCTAATTCTCCTATTACGATGATTCACAAAGTGAAAACTGGTAAAGAAGTATTTATCACTAGCAAACCGGTTTACGATGAGAATGGCAGTATTATTTGTTTTGTAGCAAATTACCAAAATCTAAAGGAATTATCGCACTTAAAAAAAGTTCACCAAATAGATAATCGCGACAATGTTATCGCATCAAAAAAACAAAATCTACTGAAAAGCATGCCTAATTGGATTGGGAATAGCTTTATTACATATCAGTTGAAAGAACAAGTGATGAAAATAGCAGCAACAGAAGCCATAGTTTTAATTTATGGAGATTCGGGTTCAGGTAAAGAAGTCGTGGCGGATTATGTACATCAATTAAGCAAGCGTAAAGATAATCCTTATTTAAAAATTAATTGTGGTGCAATACCTGAGGATTTGATTGAATCGGAACTTTTCGGATATGAAAAAGGAGCTTTTACAGGAGCAACAAAGGAAAAGAAAGGATTATTTGAAGCAGCGAATGGAGGAACTATACTTTTAGACGAAATTGGTGAAATACCGTTACATTTACAAGTTAAATTATTAAGAGTCGTTCAAACTAAAAAAATCACACGAGTGGGTGGGACAAATGAAAAAACATTAGATATACGAATTATCGCCGCCACAAATAAAAACCTGCACGAAGCAGTTAAACAGGGCACATTTAGAGAAGACCTGTTCTATAGACTACATGTAATCCCTATTACTCTTCCTCCTTTAGAGGAACGAAAAGATGATATTTTACCACTTTCTAATCACTTTTTACAAAAATATAACCAAAAACATGAGGAAGAAAAGACGTTTGCAGCAGAAACATTACAATTATTACAGGAATATTCCTGGCCTGGTAATATTAGAGAATTAGAGAATTTGGTTGAGCGATTAGTATTGGTAACTGAAAAAAAAACAATTACAGCGGATTATCTTCCTCTTGAATTTAAACAACAACACTATACACCAGTTGATAGTATTTTCCCTTTACGACAAGTAAGAGAAGAAGCAGAAGTCCGAATGATTCGTTTAGCTATTTCAAAATATAAAACATTACGAAAAGCTGCTGAGGCCTTAAACGTACATCATTCCACCCTTATAAGAAAAATGAATAAATACCACATCTCTCAGAAGGGAATGGTTTAAAAAAACAACCATTTTCCTTCTTTTTTTAATATTTTGCATTTTCACACCGGAAAATGGTGCGAAAATAAACCATTAAAATATTATACTTGTCAGCAATGCTTTTTGTAGGTTGGCATGATAATTGCATATTCATTATTATAGAAGGGAGGGAGATGTAAATGACCAAACGCAAATATGTCAGAGTTGAAATCGTAAAGGAAAGTATAGCTAAGATTCATATACATCGAGCCGAAGCTAAAAATGCTCTGAATGAACAATTGGTAGGGGAATTAGAACAGGTAATTAGACAATTAGAAAAGGAAGCTCATATTGTCTGCGTAATCATTGTTGGTAACAAGAATACTTTCATAGCTGGAGCAGATATAAAAGAAATGGCAAGTGCTAGTGTAACGGATGCTTACCAATACGCATCAAAAATGAAAGCGCTACATAATTTAATAACTTTTTCAAAAAAACCTTATGTTGCAGCTATCAGCGGCTATTGTTTAGGAGGAGGGCTAGAACTTGCATTAGCTTGTGACATGCGTATAGCAGACGAAACATCCAAACTTGGTTTGCCAGAAATAACTCTTGGAATTATTCCTGGCGCTGGTGGTATTCATCGCTTAGCTGAAATAGTTGGTATTTCTTTTGCAACACAAATGGTGATGACTGGTGAAGTTTTAGATGCGACAACTGCGAAAGAATGGAAGATTGTTAATTCCATTTCTTCAAATGTAGAAAAGTCTGCACTCTCTATTGCAAAGTCTATCCAATCGAAAAGCAGTTACGCAATTACGGCTGTAAAAAAATTATTGAACGAGCGTCATGGGAAACAATCAGAGCTCATTTTAGAAAATGAGATACATAATTTTGCTTCATTATTTGCTTATCCTGATGCGTTTGAAGGGATGAGTGCTTTTATAGAGAAAAGACAACCAATATTTCAAAAAGGAGGTTAAATATTGGAAGATGTTTATATTGTAACAGCAAAAAGAACTGCAATTGGAAGCTTTGGAGGATCATTGAAGAAATTCTCTTCTGTTGATCTAGCTGTTCCGTTAATTAAAGAAATGATGAGGGAAACTCAATTACAAAATAATGTGATAGATGAAGTTATTATCGGTAATGTGTTTAAAGCAGGCCAGAAAGGCAATCCAGCACGACAAATAGCCGTTCAGGCGGAATTATCCGAAAAAACTCCTGCTATGACTATCGATAAACAGTGTGCTTCAGGACTCCGTTCTATTAGTATAGGAGCTTTAGAAATAGCGAGCGGTAACTCAGATGTTGTTCTTGCAGGAGGAACAGAAAGTATGTCGAATGTGCCGCATCTGATGTTAGAAGGACGTTGGGGGAAAACACTTGGAGACATGAAAGTAGTAGATGGCATGTTGTATGACGGGCTTCATTGTGCTATAGAAGGATACCATATGGGAAAAACAGCTGAAAATGTTGTTAAAAAATACAACATTAGCCGGGAAGCACAAGACAAATTTGCTTTATCAAGTCAACGGAAGGCTTTGCAATCTATAGCAAATGATCGTTTCAAAGATGAAATTGTTCCTCTTCAAATCACAAGTAAAAAAGAAAAAAAAGAATTTAAACAAGATGAGTTTCCCAGAGACACAGACGAGGCTTCCTTAGCTAAACTTTCTGGAACTTTCGTCAAAAATGGAAGTGTTACTGCTGGCAATGCTTCCGGTATAAATGATGGTGCAGCTGTAGTTTTATTAGCTTCAAAACAAGCGATAGAGCAGTATGGATTAACTCCTTTAGGGAAAATTATCAGCTCTGCAAGTGCTGCAGTTGATCCGTCTATTATGGGGATTGGTCCTGTTCCAGCTACAAAAAAAGTGATGAGTAAAACTGGAATGAGTGTAGAACAAATGGAGTTAATAGAAGTAAATGAAGCATTTGCATCGCAAGTATTGGCCGTCAATGAAGAATTAAATATAAATCCATCAAAATTGAATGTCAATGGAGGTGCTATAGCTTTAGGTCATCCTGTGGGATGTTCGGGAGCAAGAATTGTTGTTTCTTTATTGCATGAATTACAAAAACAACAAAAACAATATGGATTAGCAACGTTATGTGTAGGAGGTGGACAAGGTGTCTCAAGTATCATCGAAGCCTTGTAAGCAAGTGTTAGTGGTTGGATGCGGTCTGATGGGAGCAGGAATTACACAAGTTATAGCAGAGGCAGGGAAGCAGGTTATTGTTTCTGATAGAACAGAAGAAGACCTGGAACGAGGAGAACAACAAATTAGAAAAAGTTTATCAAAAAAAGAAAATGTTGACGTGGAAAATATTATGAAAGATATTATGTTTACAACGAACATCGAAGATGGTGAAGATAGCGATTTAGTCATTGAAGCAGTGCCAGAAAAAATAGAAATAAAAAAAGAAGTATTTACATTGTTAGACCAAATTATGCAACCAAAATCTATTCTAGCAAGTAATACATCTTCTTTGTCAATTGCTTCTATTAGTTCGGCTACGATGCGACCGGAAAAAGTTATAGGGTTACATTTTTTTAGCCCTGTGCCTGTAATGAGATTATTAGAAATAGTAAAAGGGATTAACACAAGTGATAGTGTTGTCGAATTTTCAAAAGCATTTGCTCAACAAATTCATAAAGAAGTTATTATAGCCAATGATTACCCTGGTTTTACAGTAAATAGAGTGTTAACTCCTATGTTGAATGAAGCAGCTTTTCTAGTGATGGAAGGGAATGACCCTCAAGATGTTGATCGCGGAATGATGTTGGGAACGAATCAGCCAATAGGTCCTTTAAAATTAGCCGATATGGTAGGTATAGACGTGTTATTATTTACCCTGGAAAGCTTATATAAAGGGTTTAATGATTCAAAATACCGTCCTTGTCCGTTATTGAAACGTATGGTGGAAGCTGGGAGAAAAGGGAAAAAGGCAGGACAAGGATTTTATAAATATACGTAAAGGGGTACAAAAATAATGGTTACAGAACAACAAGAGATGATTCAAAAAGTAGCACGATCTATTGCAAAGGAGCAAGTCGCTCCTTATGCGCAGGAAGTAGATAAAAAAAGTGAGTTTCCATGGGATAATGTATACACGATGGCAGAGAACGGGTTGTTTGGAGTTCATATACCAGAAGTATATGGAGGAGCAGGAGGTGATATGGTCAGCCACACAATGGTCATCGAAGAGATAGCTAACGCGTGCGCTTCTACCTCTGTTATATTATCCACACAAGCATTAGCTATTGCTCCTTTTATGATTGCTGGTACAGAGGAACAAAAAAGAAATTTTGTTTTTCCTTTAGCAAAAGGCGAAAAATTAGGATCTTTTGGAATAACAGAACCAGAGGCAGGGTCAGACGTTTCCAGTATTCGAACAACGGCAAAAAAAGATGGAAATGATTATATATTAAACGGACAAAAAGTATTTATTACAAACGCAGGAGAATCAGATATCTATGTTTTTGTTACACGAACATCTGAAAATCGTACAAAAGGTATAACCTTATTTATAGCAGAAAAAGATAGCCCTGGACTAACTTTCGGAAAGAATGAAGAAAAAATGGGAATTCGTGGATCTGTCACACGAGAAGTATTATTAGATAATGTACGAGTTCCTCAAGAAAATATGCTGGGCAAAGAAGGAGAAGGGTTTAAGATTTTAATGAAAGTATTTAATGAAACCCGACCCGTTGTAGGAGCACAAGCTACTGGTATTGCACAAGGAGCTTTTGAATATTGTCTAGATTACGTGCAAGAGAGAAAACAGTTTGATCAGCCTGTATATCAGTTTCAAATGGTGCAATCCATGTTGGCAGATATGGCAATAAAGATAGAAGCATCAAGAGCATTAGTTCATAAAGCAGCGAAAAAAATAGATAACGAAGAAAAATCCTTAATTGTAAATGCTTCCATGGCTAAATGTTTTGCTTCAGATACAGCCATGGAAGTTACAACAGATGCGGTTCAATTATTGGGTGGTTATGGGTTTATTAAAGATTATCCAGTAGAACGGATGATGCGGGATGCAAAGATAACTCAAATATATGAAGGAACCAACCAAGTACAAAGAGTTATTATCGCCAATCAGTTTCTTAAAAATAAATAGGCAAGCAAACGATTTAATAAAAATTGGAAGAAAGAAAACAGTTATATTTATAGTTCAATTTAAAATTATGAAAGCGCTTTATATATAAAGGTAAAAATAATCAAGTAGGAGGAAAAATACATGTTTAGCTTGGATGGAAAAGTTTCAATTGTTACAGGTGCAGGAAGGGGGATTGGAAGAAGCATTGCTCTAGGGTTGGCCGAATCAGGAAGTGATATTGTTATTTGCAGTAGAACCACTTCAGAATTAGAAGAATTATCAAACGAAATTAAGAAAATAGGGAAAGAAGCTTTTGTTATTACTTGTGATGTTACAAAACCTGAAAGTGTAGATACCGTCGTTAAAGAAACAATTAAAAAATATGGAAAAATAGATATATTAATAAACAATGCCGGTATGACTAAGAAGCATTTGGCAGAAAATTTTCCGGTAGAGGATTGGAACAATATACTTTCTGTTAATCTCACAGGAGCTTTTGTATTTGCGAAAAAAGTTGGGCAAGAGATGATACAACAAGGCTATGGGTCAATTATAAACATATCCTCTGTAGGTTCTGACCAAGCTATCACAAAGTCAGTTGCTTATACTGCTGCCAAAGGAGGGCTTAATATGTTGACTAAAAATTTAGCTGTAGAATGGGCTGAAAAAGGAGTTAGAGTCAATGGAATTGCTCCATCTTATATAGAAACTGACTTAGTGGAAAATATTAAAAACCACCGTCCTGATTTTGCTAAAGATATTACCAATAGGACACCAATGAAGAGAATGGGTAAACCAGAAGAGATGAAAGGGGTAGCAGTATTTTTAGCCTCAGAAGCATCTTCTTATATAACTGGAGAAACCATTTTTGTAGATGGAGGTTGGACAGCGCTTGGTCTTTAATCATTATAAAAGTATTTTAAGTAATTTCTAACTTAGTCATAAATTATATTTACTATTAATATAACAAGGAGGATAAAAATGGCAAGTATTTTTATAGGAATTCCATCAGAAGGTTGGATCGCAATTCTATTTTGGTTGGTGGTTAATATCATCCCATGGACATATTCTTTGTATTTTATTAGGAAAATTGATAAATCGGGCGTAATACGATGGGGAGCTAAAAATACAAAATAAAATGGAGGGTTCAAGATGCAGTGGCCGTTGATATTAATAACATTAATTTATTTTGTTTTGTTATATTATTTTATTAGGAAAGGGTCTGAACGCGCTGACTCTATTGACGATTTTACTGTTGGTGGTTGGAGTATGGGTCCAGTAGTTAACATTGGCTTCTTTACCGCAACTTGGGTGAGCGCTGCTTCAGTACTAGGAGTTCCAGGATTATTGTATAGTAATGGGTTCGCCATAATTATTGGTTGGTTCGGTGGGTGGTTTTTAGCAAATGGTTTACTACCCATTATTGCATACAAATTAAGAAAGCCAAAATTTCCTGTAAGGACCATTCCGGAATTTATGAGACTTCGCTACGAGCCTCATGCTAAATACAGTAAAATACAAATTTGGTCCTCTCTAGTTATGGTCATTGGTTATATTAGTTATGTGACTATCCAAATAACTGGAATAGGTTATTTAGTTTCTAGTATAACAGGTCTTCCATATGAAGCTTCTATTTTTATTTTTCTTATATTTACACTTATTACTGTTTTAGGTGGAACTTGGTCAGTAGCTTTAACAGATTTATTCAACACAGCAGTGATTATTATCGGTTTAATTATTGCATCTATTGTTATTTTACCTCAAGTTGGCGGTATCACTGAAATGTTTACTCAGGCAGGAGAAATTACAGAACCTCCGGTGGTTGGAGGAGAGGGAATGGAAAAAGGGGGTATATTTAGTCCTCTTGGTGGTTTCTCTTTTGCGGCTTTAATGGGGATCTTCATATCTAACTCTATGGGAGCTTCGGTAGCTCCTCACTGGCCTACTAGATTATTATCAGCAAAAAATGTCAAGACGGCTATATTTACCCCCTTAATTTCTAATATGCTCATTTTTATTGTTTTTCTTTGTTTATTAGTAATTGGAATTGGCGGGCGTGTTCTTGTACCTACTATGCCAGAGGGTTTAGAAACAGACCAAATATTTCCTTTATTAATAACTGATTTTATGAACCCTGTTATTGGAGGAGTTATTTTAGCAGCTATATTTGCTGCCGCATTATCTACTGCTAATGGTATGATTTTACAAAGTACAATTGCTATAACTTATGATGTAGTTAGAAATATTAGAAAGAAAACAATTAAAGATGCTAAATTTATTAGACTTACTCAAAGCTTATTGTTAATAGTAGCTTTGGTAGCAACGCTCTTTGCATTAAACCCACCTGAATTTATCGCTCAAGTAGCAGCAGATGTTTTCGGCTTATTTGGAGCTGCCTTTATAGGTCCTATGTATTTAGGTCTCTACTGGAAAAGAGTCAATAAACAAGCAGCTTATGTAGGTAGCATTGGAGGCGTCGCAACCTATATACCATTGCTAATATTGATCGAAACCGAAATAATATATGGAGCCTTGCCTGCTGTATTATGGGCCGTCATAGTTTCTGTAGGCGCTATGGTAGTTTGTTCATTTATATTTAAACCAGCACCAAGAGAAGCGTGGGAACCTTACTTCGAAGCAGAAGTTTCTGAAAGTACTCAGTACACTATCGATAAAGCTATGAAACGCATACATGAAAATGACGATAAGTAGAAATGTCGTTTACACAAAATATATTAAATGTTAGGAGCGTCATCAATGGAGCAAAAGAGATGGTTTTATTCATATCCCGAAGGCGTAGAAGCAACTATAAATTTAGATATACCTGATATATCTTTAATTGACTTTTTAGAAGATTCTATAAAAAATAAACCTTTTCATCCCGCACTAGTTTTTGAAGGAATAACTTATAATTATAAAGAATTAGGAGAAAATGTAAGGAAAATTGCTAGTTGCTTAGATGAAAAGGGGGTAAAAAAAGGAACTCGAGTTTCTTTAATGATGAACAATAGCCCTGACCTTATTTTTTCTTACTATGCAGTCTTATTTCTAGGGGGTATTATTGTTCAAAATAACCCTATGTATAAAGAAAGAGAGTTAAACTATCAATTAAAAGATTCGGGTTCTGAATTTCTTATTATTGAGAAAAAAATTTTAGAAACATTGTCATTAGAAGAAATTTCTGTAAAAAACTTAATAGTAGCCAGGGCAAGTAATTCTGAAAAATTTGATACAATATCGAATCTTATTGAAAAAGGTACAAATGAGTTTAGCTCAGCAAACATAAATCCGAGAGAGGATATAGCTGTTTTACAATACACAGGAGGGACTACCGGCGTTTCTAAAGGGGTTAAACTTACTCATTTAAATTTAGTTAGTAATGTAATTCAAACAGATAAATTCATGGGAGTGTATTGTAAAGTGGGTAATGAAAGAATCTTAAATGTGCTTCCATTGTTTCACGTTTATGGTATGACAGTTTCTATGAATCTCTGTTTTTATCTACAATCTACTTTATATTTAGTGGAAAGATTTGATGCTGAAAACATATTATCTTTAATACATCAAGAAGAGATAACCATGTTTCCAGGAACGCCTACAATTTATGTTGCAGTAAACGCAGACGAAAGCATTGAAAAGTATAACCTTTCTTCAATCCATACGTGTATAAGTGGTTCAGCTCCCCTTTCTAAAGAAATTAAATATAAGTTTGAAACATTAACAGGCGCTAAGTTAGTAGATGCCTATGGTTTAAGTGAAGCTTCACCTGTTACTCATAGTAACCCTGTTAACGGGGAGCAAAAACCAAATAGTATGGGGCTCCCTGTTCCAGGCACAGACTGTAAAATAGTGGATGCCGAGGAAGGATGGGATGAAATGGAGATAAATGAACCAGGTGAACTTATTGTCAAAGGACCTCAAGTTATGATGGGTTACTGGAACATGGATGAAGAAACACAAAACGCTTTACGTAATGGTTGGCTTTATACAGGTGATATAGCTTATATGGATGAGGCAGGCTATTGTTTTATTGTTAGTAGAAAAAAAGATGTTATTCTCGCTAGTGGCTACAGTGTTTTTCCTAGAGAAGTCGAAGAAACTATCTACGAGCATCCTGCAGTTGAAGAGGTAATAGTGTGTGGTATTCCTGATAATTATCGTGGTGAAGCAGTGAAAGCTTATATAATAAAATCAGAAAAAAAGGAGGATTTTACTGAAAAAGATATCAAAGATTTTTGTGAAAAACGTCTAGCCAAATACAAAACCCCTAATTATGTAGAGTTTAGGACACAATTACCTAAGTCTACTGTTGGGAAAATTCTAAGACGAAAGTTAATTGAGGAAGAATTAAATAATTAAATTTTGTTATTGTAAATAAAATGGAGGAAATCGATGAGACTGTATAATAAAACAGCAATTATTACTGGAGGAGCAAAGGGGATAGGGTTCGCTACAGTTAGAAAGTTTTTAGAAGAAGGTGCTTCAGTGATATTAGTCGACATCAACAAACAAAACATTGATTTAGCTTTAAACGAACTTAATAATTATAAGAAAAGGCAATTAAAAAGCTTTGTTGTCGATGTAACTAATAAGGCAGATATAGAAGATCTTTTGGACTTTGCTACAGATAATTTCAACCATATTGATATCCTTATAAATAATGCCGGGATTACAGCGGACGCGCAATTATTTAAAATGGAAGAAAATCAATGGGATGCAGTAATTAATGTTAATTTAAAAGCAATTTTTATGTTGACTCAAAAAATTGCTTCGCATATGAAAAATAACAATACAGGAGTAATTTTAAATGCATCTTCAATAGTTGGAATTTATGGAAATTTTGGTCAAACTAATTATGCTGCCTCAAAGTTTGGAATCAATGGAATGACGAAGACATGGGCTAAAGAATTGGGAAAGTACAATGTTCGAGTGAATTCAGTCGCTCCAGGCTTTATTTTGACTGAGATGACTGACAAAATACCTGAAAATATTCTTAAATCTATGAAAGATAAATCAGTTTTAAACAGATTAGGCAATCCAGAAGATGTAGCGAATGCTTATGCTTTTTTAGCTTCGGAAGAAGCAAGCTATATAACAGGGTCTGTTATAAACGTTGATGGAGGTGTAGTCGTATAAATTGAGACTGGTACAAAACTCAGCTAAATAAAATAGGAATCCAGGTTTTTAACTTGGATTCCCATTTTTATCTCTCAAATAGTTAAAATGAAAATTCTACTAACTTTTGATGAAGAAAAGAGCACCCTCTAGTAAAATTAAAGTAACGACACAATAAATTACGGAGTGCTATTATGTTTAAATATTATACCATGAATCAAGTTGTTTTGCCTTTAGATTTGAAAATTAAGATTGCGTCAAGTACTTGTGAGAACTTTTAAAGAACCTTATTTTATTATAGTTTAGTTCACCTTTTGTTGGCGCTTTCCTACTGAACTTCTGTGTTTTATACTTAAATTAAGCTCTTTTAAAAACCGCTCAAACCTTTTAAGGCATCTGTAATAGGCTTTCCAACGGCGCCTTTTAAATAGGACATATTATCTCGTGTTGCTTCTGCCGCGCTGTCTGTTAATTTTACCACAAAATGCTTAGGCGGCTTTTCGTTTTCCTCCTAGCGAAAACACTCATTGTCCCCCTCGGCACTCCCCTATTAGACGAAGTACAGTTTATAACATTTTAAAGGAATAAAATGTTATCACAACTAAATATAAAATAAAGATAACTTTTAATAGATTATCCTTATTTTTTATCTATCAGCTTATGTTTATCTTCTAGATATGAGATCTTGAAAAATCATTTCATATTAAGAGTAATGTAAAAGTGTCAATACTTAAAAATTGAGATGCTCGCTAAAAACTAAACCTATTTCAAAAAGCATTACAAATGCAAGAATTCGAATATAGACATTGATTTGATTTTAGAAAAAATGGGAAGCCTATCAAAGCAATAAAGTAAAACTTTGTTGGGTGATGAAAAAAATATTCTTGAAAATTCGCTTCGAAAGCGGAAAGAAAATAATATTTTAAAATCAAGAAAATTCAATTAACTTTTTTTAATCTTCATTTTTTAATGAAAGCATTTACATTGAGTAATGTATACATTATAATGTATACATTGTGGTGTGTATATAATAAATGAAAATAAATATTTTGTGCTCTCTGACTAAAAGCCAGAGTGTTAAATTTAGATCTAAACGGAAAGGAGTTGCTTATAAAAATATTTATTTAAAGTATTAATTTTTAAATTTAAAATAAACACGTATAAAAGCTAATGACAATCAAGAAATATAAAAGAAAGGTTGTTGAAAATAATGAGAGTTAAATCGCTTCAATTTGAAGTAATTTTTGGAAATGTAGATGAAAATGTTAAAAAAGTAGAAGGTTTATTCGAAAAAGAGGACTTAAGTAATATTGATACTGTGGTTTTGCCAGAAATGTGGACAACTGGTTACGATTTGGAAAGAATCAGTGAAATAGCTGCTGATAACTTATTTCCTGTTAAAAATAATATGCAAAAACTAGCTGTTAAATACAATGTTAATATTATTGCTGGATCTATTGCAAATAAGGTCGAGGGCAATGTTGAAAATACTGCTTTTGTAATAAATAGAGAAGGTAATCTCGTTTATGAGTATTCAAAAATGCATCTTGTGCCTATGTTAAATGAACCTAAATATTTGTCTGGTGGAAATGATGAAGTTAATTTATTCGACTTAGATAATGAAAAAGCAGGAGTTGTAATTTGTTATGACTTACGATTTCCAGAGATATTTAGAGATTTATCTTTGGAGGGAGTTAAGGTGATTTTTGTGGTTGCGGAATGGCCGATTGAAAGGGAAGAACATTGGACAACTTTACTAAAAGCAAGGGCAATTGAGAATCAATGCTATATAGTATCTTCAAATGTTGTAGGCACTCAGCCTACTGGTACTACTTTTGCCGGTAATTCGATGATTATTGATCCATTTGGGGAAGTGTTAAACAAATCTGATAGTAAAAGTGAGGAAAGTATAGAGGCAACACTTGATTTAGAATACATTAATAAAGTTAGAAAAGACATCCCGATTTTTGAAAGTAGACGAAAGGAATTGTATAAATTTTTATAATAAAAATTTCCATTAAATAAAGAGTGATTAAATGAATAACTTCGATTTAGAAAATATTAAAAGAAAGACTCTAAAAGACACAATATATGAAACGCTAAAGGTCAAAATAATGCAAAATGAATTTCCTTCAGACTATTATGTCACAGAACAAGAAATTGCAAACAAACTAAATGTATCTCGTACTCCTTTACGTGAAGCTATGATGGCTCTGAGAAATGAAGAATTAATAGAATTCATACCTAGGAAAGGGTATAAAACAAAAACATATTCAGATATTGATATTCATCAAATCTTTATATTAAGGAAGATGATCGAACAAAAAGTTGTTGCGCCCTTGTTGGAAATTATTTCATTAGAAGAAATAGAGGAATTTAAAGAAATCGTTAATAAGCAACAACGTTTAAAAGAAGAGGAAAGTCAAGAGTTTATGAATTTAGATAAAGAATTTCATAGAAAAATGTTTTTAATACCAAAATATGATGTATTTCTTAGAGCTTATGACGTTTTTCATAATCTGACTGTTTTAATTGGTTCAGAAGTTATTCAAAAAAAAGGAAGGATGGAAGAAGTTATAAAAGAGCATAATAAAATCATTCAAGGATTTGAAAAGAAAGACAAAGTATTAACAAAAAAAGCGATAAGTAATCATTTACAAAATACTGAAAATATATATATAAACATGAAAGAATATAAATAGTAAAAAGCTCAATATTTCAAAAGGAGAATATAAATGAATTTAACAGAAAAAATCCAACAAAATGAAACATGTTACGGGATGTTTTTAGCGTTAAAGGACCCAGCAATTGCTGAAATTATAGGATATGCTGGATATGATTTCGGTATTATTGACTTAGAACATTCATCTTTGGATTTATCAACGATGGAACATATGATAAGAGCTTCTGAAACTGCTGGATTAAATTCAGTTGTAAGAGTGCCGCAAAATGATTACGCAACAATTTTAAGAGCAGTTGAGGCTGGGACTGATACTGTAATGGTGCCACATTTAAAAGATAGCAAGCAAGCTAGAGATATTGTAGATATGGCTAAGTATTATCCTATCGGAAAAAGAGGATTAGATGCTTCAACTCGAGTAGCTCAATACGGTAACCAATCAATGGCTGAGCATATGAAAATACAAAACGAGCGCATTCAAATAATTGGGATGATTGAAGATAAAGAAGCTATTGAACAAATTGATGAAATTCTAACAGTAGATGGGATTGACTTATTATTTATAGGAGCAGCTGATTTATCTTCTTCTTTTGGACTGCCTGGAGAAGTTTCACATCCTAAATTACGAGAAGCAATTCAAAGTGTAATAGATAAATCTAATAAAGCTAATGTACCAGTGGGGATGCCGGCTTATGATGCTGAGCAAGCCAATGAGCTCAAAGAAATGGGAGTAAAATTCATTGCAACGCCAGCTGTTGATACATTTTTGATCTCAGAGATGTTCAACAACCATTTACAAAATATAAAAGAATATAAAAATTAAAAATATAAGGATTCAGAAAACGACCACAAGGAGAAAGGGTAATGATTTTTTTAGGGCTGGGGAACACAAAATACAAAGTTGAAAAACGATGGGAAAAGTTACCAGAGGAGAAGAAATTAAGCAATATTTCTTCTCTATTTATAGATGAAGAAGGTGGTTATGTATATGTATTGCAACGTGACGCACCTTTTATGTATATATTTACTCTCGAAGGGGACTACATAAGTGAATGGTATAATAAAGATATTGTAGATGGGCATTATTTTAAAATCACTTCAGAGGGAAAAGTATTTATAGTAGAGAGAGATAAGCATAGAATAATAATCCAAAACAATCAGGGTGTAATAGAACGAATTATTGGTGATTATAGGAGTCCTGGTTTACAAGGAAAACCTTTTAACCATCCCACAGATATTGCAATAGCCGATTCTGGTGAATTCTTTGTTTCTGACGGTTATGGGAACCATTGTGTTCATCATTTTAATTCTAATGGCACTCATTTAAAATCCTGGGGCAAGCCTGGAGATAAAAAAGGAGAGTTCTCAGTTCCACATTCGATTTTAATAGATAAAAGAAAGCGAGTATTAGTAGCTGATCGAGAAAATAACAGAGTTCAAATATTTAACCAAAATGGTGAATACCTAGAAGAGATAAACAAGGTTTATAAACCAATGGATATTTTTGAAGATAAACAAGGTTTTATTTATATATCAGATCAGACCCCCTCCTTAAATAAGTTCAGTGGTACTGGTGCCTTTATAGGAAGATGCAGAACTTTCGGTACTTATGGTCATGGTATATCAGTTGATAAAGAGGGGAATATCTACATAGCTGAACAATTTCATGATCAAATAACCAAGCTTACTATATCGTTTTGATTTTAAATATGGTATTTGTGTAAGAAAAAAGATTAATTAATATCTAGGAGGATGAAAATGAACAACAATGGCTTTTTTTCAAAATTAAAGAAAATAGGCCCTGGTACAATAGCTGCGGCAGCTATTGTAGGACCCGGAACTGTAACAGCGGCCTCGACAATTGGTGCAAATTATGGTTATTCCTTAATTTGGGTGCTCATCTTTTCAGTTGTTGCTACTGGCTTCCTTTTAGAAATGGCAGCTAGATTAGGAGTCATGACTGGTATGGATTTGGGGAAAGCGTTACGGCAACAGTTCGATAATCCCTTTCTAAAATTTCTGACAATTGCTTTAATTGTTTTAGCTGTAGGGGTAGGTAACGCTGCTTATGAAACAGGGAATATGATAGGAGGAGCGATAGGGTTAACATTAATTGCAGGAACCTCACCTCAATTCGGAGGAATAATTATTGGATTAGCATCTGGGCTAATTCTCTGGTTTGGTTCGTATCAGGTACTTGAAAAAATATTTATGATTATGGTTGGAATATTATCTATTAGTTTTCTAATCACGGGTATTGTTATTTCTCCTGATATCGGAAAAATACTTGCAGGTTTAATACCAGTTATTCCTGAAGGTTCTATTAGAGATTTAATTTCCATGGTTGGAACCACGATAGTACCTTATACTTTGTTTTTACAATCTGCAACGGTATTAAATCGCTGGAAAGAAGAAGAAGCTTTAAGTCAAAGTCGCGTTGACATTGTGGCTTCAATGGTCATAGTTGGAATTATATCTATAGCGATAACTGTTACAGCTGCAGCAGCGTTCCCAATTGGTTCTTCATTGGGAGATGGTTCCGAAATGGCTGTACAATTAGAGCCCCTTTTAGGTACTTGGGCTAAATATGTGTTTTCTGTTGGTATTATCGCTGCTGGTATAACTTCAGCGATGACAGCACCTTTGGCGGCGTCCTACGCTCTTTCTGGATTATTCGGTTGGGAATTAAACATGAAAAATTTTAAATTCAGAATAGTATGGATAGTAATTATAGTAATTGGTGTCCTATTTTCTGGTTTTGGTTACGATCCAGTCGAGGCTGTTTTGGTGTCTATATATTTAGCAGGTTTACTGCTCCCAATAGTTGTGTTGTTTTTAATATTTGTAATGAATAATAGTAAATACTTAGGAAAAGACAATACTAACAAGACATGGTTAAATATTGTAAGTTGGATAGTATTTGCTGTTACTGTATTTTTTGCATTAAACTCTTTTGGTATTATCTAATAGTATGGTTGTACGTCAGGCGTTGGGAGAGTCAGAAATGACTCCCCCCAATCTTTGGTGTTCCTGGCATGGTCTATAACTTGATAGTGAAAGTCTATTCCAGAGCGGTGAAGCTGATGAAAAGATAGTGCGACACATTTAAACTATTGAATTGCCGTATGCAGGCTGTATGTACGGTGCTATAAGGACGACTAGCCAATTAATGGCTAGCTTCCTACTAGATTTTTTTGGTTTTTCTCCTATGTTACCAGGAAACTCTTTCTTTTCGCATGAATATGGTGAATAGTTGAGCTACCTTTGTGAAGTTCAGACAGAGCGTTATTTGTGATAAATTGATTTTACATTCATATTCTCTCCCATATTCTAACCTTCACAGTTTATATGTTATTAATGGATGATATTATCCCATATAACAAAATTTTCTCAACGAGAGATTATAACTATAAATTAAATGGCTTTTGTTTCAATTTACAATACTTTGCTCAAAAATTCTTTGGTTCGCTCGTGTTCAGGATGGTCAAAAATTTGTTTTGGAGACCCTTCTTCAATAATAAAACCATCGTCGATAAAAAGTACTCGATCGGCCACTTCTTTCGCAAACCCCATTTCGTGTGTAACTACCACCATTGTCATTCCTTCTTGTGCTAAATCCCGCATTATACCTAAGACTTCCCCTACAACTTCAGGGTCAAGTGCGGATGTAGGCTCGTCAAATAACATAATTTGGGGATCCATAGCTAGAGAACGTGCGATAGCCACACGTTGTTTTTGTCCTCCCGAAAGCTGATTAGGGTATTGATATGCTTTCTCCTTTAAGCCAACTTTTTTTAATAGTTGTAATGCTACATCCGTAGCTTCTTTTTTACTCATTCCTTTTATTTTAATCGGCGCTAATGTGACATTGCTTAAAGCAGACATATGTGGAAAAAGATTAAAATGTTGAAATACCATACCTATATTGGTGCGCACTTTATCAATTTGTACTTTGGGATCTGAAATATCTGTTTTGTTAATTACTATATTCCCATCTGTTATGTCTTCTAGACGGTTCATGCATCGCAAAAAAGTACTTTTTCCAGAACCAGAAGCTCCTATTATACAAACAACCTCTTGTGTTTTGATAGATAAACTTATATTTTTTAATACTTCATGTTCATCAAATTTCTTTTTAAGATTGTTGATTTCAATAATGCTCAAGTTACTTTAAATCTCCTTTCAATAAAAACTGAAATTTTAGTTAGAATATAAACCATAAGGAAATAAAATAGTCCTATTATTGGCCATATTTTAAAAGATTCAAAAGTGCGTGCAATGATGATCTCCCCTTGCTGAGTCAACTCAGTCACACCTATTACTGAACATAAAGACGTATCTTTTAGTGTTATAATTGATTGATTAACGAAAGTTGGGAGCATTCTTCGTAAAGCTTGAGGAAGAACAACATGGATCATTGTCTGGCTCTTGTTTAACCCTACTGAACGAGCAGCTTCAATTTGACCTTGATCTATTGACTCAATTCCTCCTCGGATGATTTCTGCTATATACGCGCTAGAATAAGTAGTAACAGCTGCAATTCCTGCATATAACGGGTTTAAAGAAACCCAAGAAAGAGTATTTAGACCCAAGTAAATAAAAAATAGCAATATAAGTAAAGGTGTCCCTCGGATAACATTAATATAACTGAGACCTATCCATTTTAAAATTTTTACATCAGACATTCTAAAAATTGCGAAAAGAAGTCCGACAAAGAATCCCAAAATAAGAGAAGCAACTGTTATATATAAAGTTAATTTCACTCCTTCTATTAAATAGGGAATAGAATCTACAATCAGTTCCATAGTGGCATTCTTCCTTTTTTATAAGGTTATTTTCAATTATAATAAGTGATTTTGGCAGCGGTAAATATAAGCATGTTACATATTTTTCCCAGTTCTTTTTTTAATCTTCCTCTTCACCAAGATGTTCTTCAACTATTTCATCATACTCGCCATTATCTTTTATTTCTTCTAATCCAGAATTTAATTTTTCTAGCACGTCGGAATCTTCAGGCTTCACAGCCATCCCTGCTTTAGTGTCATTAAGAGGTTCACCAACAATCTCTAAACCGTATTCTGGATTTTGTTTTATACCGTATGCAATTACTGGTTCATCTTCGAAGAAAGCAGCAGAATTTCCATTAGCAACTTCCTGGAACATATCAGGTGAGCTATCAAATAAACGTGACTCATAGCCTTTCTCTTCTGCTAGATCCTCAGCAAATTCTCCACCTGTTGTTCCCTTTTTAGCAGAAATGACATCATCATCCTCGAGGTCATCTATACTTTCAATATTGCTATCTTCGTCAACTACCATTGTTAGATAAGAATCATAATACGGATCTGAAAAATCAACTTTTTCTTTTCTTTCATCAGTAATACTCATCCCTCCCATGCCAATATCGAGTTCGCCAGATAATAATGAAGGGATAATGTTTTTAAATTCCATCGGTAGTATTTCTACCTCGAATCCTTCTTCTTCACCAATAGCTTCTATAATATCTATGTCAATCCCTTTATACTCTCCATCTTCTTCATATTCAAATGGAGGAAAGGTAACGTCTATACCAACTTTATAATTTTCTGGGTCTCCATTATTTGTATCAGATTCTTCGTTTGCATTTGTCTCATTGTTCCCCGACCCGCATGCTGATAAAACAAATAAAAATATAACGCAAATAATTAAGTATAAACACCTTTTCATTTCTTTACCCCCTCGGATATTTTTTGTTAAAGTATAAAATATCTTTAACTTGCTTTTGATTAAATCTATCATGTAAGCGCTTTCTAGTCAAATAATGTCATATTTTATGGCATATAAACTACTAAGAAATATGACAAGTCTTTTTATAATTTTTTCAAGTTGTTGAACGGAACTAAATATTATCTCAAAATAATGAAGAGCTTGTTTTCCTTCTATGTTATACCGATTTATTATTAAAACTTAGGTCCTTAAGCTTCTCTGTTTCCAGGTACTTTATCTTTAGTCGTTTTAGTAAAAGTCAGTTGACTCTCTTGAGACCAGTATAGTTTAAATATATATAAGCATACAAAAGCCATCCTTTATTATCTAGATGGCTTCTACATTATTTGAAAATAAAATGATATTTTAAAAGTTAAAGTTGTTCTTTTATCTGTTGTTGATCATTCTTCTTATTAAACCAATTATTTTTCATCAATACAGTGTATATAATAATACTCAACACTAAACTGATAAAAAAAGAATAATCCGGTAGCATTAAACCAATCAAGCACGATGAAATTAAAGAAATTAATGATGCAATATTGAAGTTATTGTTATACTTAAACGGACCATCAGGGGTATAAAAATCATCTACATTTAAAATTCTTTTTCGGATGAAATAATAGTCTGCAATCATGATACCTGCGATTGGACCTAACAGTCCCGATGTAATCGCTTGCACATAAACGAGGTAATCTCCAAATAACCATGGCATTATCCCTACCCCTAAAATACCTGAAATTATAGTAGCATTAGCAAAAGTTAATTTAGGGAATAAATTAATTAAAATATATGTTGGTGGCATCAAATTCGATACGGTGTTTGTAGACCACTGAGCAAAAATAATTGTGAGGAAAGCAGCTATTAGAATAAAAGTATTTGAACTTTCGAAGGCTTCAACTAAAACATCAATAGGATTCCAAGTTCCAGTTAAAACTCCTGAAATCATCCCTACAAATATCACTAATCCTCCTACAATTATTAAACCTATTATTTGTCCAATAATAGCGTTCTTATTTAATTGCAAAAAAGTTAAACTATCATCTTTTTGATCCTTAGGCTTTTTAAGTTTTCTGGTTAAGTCCGGACCATTTAAAGCCATTGTTAGCCATCCTCCGGCTACTCCTGCTATTGCAAAGGAAAACGCAGTCGTTCCATCACCCTTAATTGCTAATACATCATTAATAGAAGCGTTATTAATATCTAATAGCCACACTGCTGTTATTGCTAAAACAATTGCTAATAAAGGGATAGCAATCCAATCGAATTTTGCCATTGCTTTCAAACCATAAATGGCGTTAAATACTTGTAGAGCAGCAAATATTAATAAAACAATTGTTAAATTTGAAAAGCCAACTGTGACTTCTAATATCTCATTCAAAGCTAAAGCACCTACCCAAGTTTGAAATCCAAACCAAAACAAACAAGGTAGAGTTCTTATTATTCCTGGAATATGAGCTCCCTTATAACCGAAGCAGGCTCTCATATACACGGTAAAAGGCAAGCCATATTTCATACCTATATCACCAATCAAAACTAATAATAGTGTTACAAACCCATACGCTATTATCGTTGCGATAATAATTCCATTTGGTGAGATCCCAGGGTAAAGTTGAGCTCCTACAGCAAAACCTGCAATTCCAATTGTCATCCCTGCCCACAATAAAGTGTAATCAAATAAACTTAAATCTCTATCAATTTCTTCGGACGGCATTATTTCTTCATTCTTTAACTCCACTTAAAAGCCCCTCCCTAAATTTTATTTGATAAGTTTATATTACTAATTACTTAGAATGTTAGTGTAATAAATCACTTTGTAAAGTTTCTTTAGGAAAGGGCGTTTGATAAATACCTTTTTTTGACGTGTTTAAGCCAGTAAGCAACATTATTTCCATCATTTTATATCCGATTTCAACTGGATCAATTATAGGTACATTTAACTCTTTTTCAACCTCCCCTTTTAAATCAGTCATCCCTGCACATCCTAAAATTAAAACTTCTCCACCCAACTTTATTGCTTTTTCACCTGCTTGAACAAGTTTAGCTACACTTTCTTTTTTACTGTCTTCTAATTCCAACACTTTCATGCCTATTGTTTCTATAGATGCTAACCGATTTTTTAAACCATATTGGGTCACCATATCTTCCATCATAGGTACTGCTTTATTTGAAGCAACTAAAATACTGAATTTTTTTCCCAATAATAAGGCAAAGCTTAAAGAAGCCTCTGCAATTCCTATAACTGGCTTTTGCGATTTTTCTTTAATCGCGTATAATCCGGGGTCGCCAAAGCATGCTATTAAAACTCCATCATATTTTTTTATTTTATTTAACACCCTTATGCATCCAAAAGAAGCTAAGCTGTAATCGTAAAAAGATTCTAAAGATTCCGGACCAAAATCTGGATTAACAACGTTATTTTCAACATTACTTAACTTTATTTTAGAGACTGTTTTTTTTATTTCCTTTGTCATCGCTCCAGATGTATTTGGATTAATCACTAATATCTCCACTGTGAACCTCCTCTTTTAACTTATACTGTTGATCAAATTTGGTTATTTTAGCATAAATATAATACAAGAGAGAACCCATGATTGTTCCTAAAACAAAGGCGTTGTCATATATAAAACTGATTTTAGGTATATACTTACTTACAATAATAATTATAGAAAGAGAACTAAATATGCCAATAGAACCTAGTTCCCAACCTTTATTGTAATAATACTTTCCACTTTTTTCTTTGTATAAGTCGACTAAATCAATATCTAGTTTGTGAACTACTAGATAAGACACTAACATGATACCGGATACCGGACCTATAATAGCACCTAGTATTCCTAAAAACTCTTGCACAAGAGAAGTCGGGTCCGTGGCAGTTTTCCAAGGAATAGAGAACAAACCAATTATACTAGCTACAGCAGTAGCAGTTGTATAAGAGATTTTTTTATAAAAAGATGCTGACATAGCAGCGATAATATTTGCTGGAGGGACAAGATTCCCACCAACATTTGTTGTTATAATTGAAGCTAATATAACAAGTTGAAAAAACACAACAACAAAACCATTGTCGAATTGATCAACTAAAACTGCTGGTTCCCAAATTTCTTTATTAAATGCAAATTCTGCTCCAGCAGTTCCAACAATACCTACAAATGCAATGAATCCAGTCATTATAGGAGTTGCTATCATTTGTCCTAAAATTTGTTCTTTTTGAGTTTTAAGATTCCGTGTAAAGTCTGACATAGACAATACCATTGCTCCATCAAAAGCTATCATTGCTGATAAGGATATAAAAAATACTGTCCACGGATTTTTAGTAGCATCCGGTTGTAAAGCCTCTGTAGACAAAAGTTTTGTAATATTCCAGTCAGCAGTACTCATCCCCCATAAAATTACAATAAAACTTATTACAATCAAAATTGGAGCCATACCATTTTCCAATAATTTAATACCTTTGGCTCCAACTGCTACAACATAAGCAGTGAAAACTGCAAAGATTACAAAAGCAATAAAAACACCCCAGAAACCTAAGTTTCCCCACGCAGGTATAATTACTTTTATTATAGAGTTTAATGCTTGCCCTCCAATCCATGCTTGTATCGCAAACCAAAATGATCCTGGTATTGCTCTAATTAAGTTAGGAAAAATTGAACCAACTGGACCAAAAATAGCTTTGGTAAACATAGCGTAAGGCAAACCGTACTTAGTACCGAAATGGCCAGTTAGAAGAGCAACTCCCATCACTAGAGTGTGCCCCAATACTGCAGTGAAAAGCGCCATATACCATGACATACCTAAAGCAATAAAACTACTAGTCACTTGATAAACCAATACTGAAATTAAAATACCTATCCATAAATTACTTAATGTCCAAACCGACCAAGTTCTTTCATTAATTTCTGTAGGCTTATTAGATTCAGAATAATTATTAGAATATTTCTTTATAGTCTTTATCCCTTCGTCAGTTAACTCGACAACATCTCCCTTTCTTTTATAAAGCGCTTTCATTATTTTTACTCCTTTTAAGGGACATTCACTAACTCTCAAAACGTCCTTGTATTTTTAGTAAGGCTAGCCTCATACATTCTTTCTTTTTAAAAAGTTACCTCTCTGTTCCGAACCAACGTATTCATTATCTTTTACTATTTCTTCTCCTCTAGAAAATACATTAGTTATTGAACCCTTAACTTTTATCCCCTCATAGGGGTTGTGATCTACATTTTGGTATTGTTTTTTTTCTGTTATAGTCTTCGTTTTATTTGGGTCAAGAATTACTATATCGGCGTCTTTTCCTACATTAATGGAACCTTTTTGCGAAAGCCCAAATATTTTTGCTGGTTCAGTACTTACAATTTTTACAAATTTTTTAATGTCAATTCTTTTTTCCTGGACCCCATAATGATACGTTAATAAAAATCTGTCTTCTATCCCGGCCATTCCATTAGCAATTTCTTTAAAATTGGTTTCTCCCATGTTTTTTGGACCGCTTAAGTTTAAAGCACAATGATCTGAACCTATAGAAGATATTATCCCTTTTGAAATTCCTTCCCAGAGTTTATCTTGGTCTTTCTTTTTTCTTAAAGGAGGAGAACATATATATTTTGCGCTATTTTTCCTATCTAAATTTAAATAACTATCGTCTAGCATTAAATATTGTGGGCAAGTTTCCGCAAATACATTGACACCCTTTTCTTGCGAAGCTATTACTTCTTCCATTGCTTCAGCAGAAGTTACATGAACAATATACATTTTAGCTCCTGTATATTCAGCTATTGAGAGTACCCTATTAGTTGCTTCAGCTTCCACAAAAGGCGGTCTAGTAAGGGCGTGATAAATAGGTTCTGTTTTCTGCTGTTGTAACGCGTTTTCTACTAAATTATCTATAATTTGTCCATTTTCAGCATGTACTAAAATAGTAAATCCTAATTTACTTGCTTTTTTTATTACTCTATATAAATTTGAATCATTCATCATTTTATCTTCATAAGCCGTAAAAAGTTTAAGAGAGGTACAACCTTTTTCTAACAGGTCTGGTAGTTCACTTATAATTTTATCGCTTACTAAATTTCCAGGTATAACCTCATGAAAACTATAATCAATTACAGAATTTTCGGCTTTATCTTTCCATTTTTCTACATGTTGAGCTAATGTTTCTCCATCTGAAAGTTGGTCATTCATATTTATAACACTAGTGACACCTCCCACTGCTGCTGCTTTTGTTCCTGTTAAAAAGTCATCTGCTTGCCCTACATTTGATAAATGAGTATGAGGATCTACTCCACCTGGCAGAACATATTTGTTATTTGCATCTATAACTTTATCAGTTTGTTTAGGTTGAATAAACGACGAAATAGTTTGAATAACTCCATTTTCTATAAGAATATCTGCTTTATTTTTTTCATCTACCCTTACAATAGTTCCATTTTTTATAATTGTTCTCATATAAAAACCTCCTATAAGTATATTGAATCATTTTAAACTTCCGAAAATTAAAATTATTTATCATACTCTAAATCAAACGAATCTTTTTTATTTGGCCAAATATAACTTATTCCAAAAAATAATACAGCACTTACAGGCAATCCAAGAAGTATCGGTTCTAAATCGAAAAATGGAATAATACCATTCTCTACTGCAGCAATTGTCAAACTTCCAAAAATTAAGGACATCATAGAAGCAGATGAGCTTGCTTTTTTCCAAAAATGACCAAAAAGAAAAGGCAAAAAAGCTCCCCCTGCTCTTAAAGAGAATGAAAACATTAATAAGTCTATAATTGAACCAAAGTCTGATATAGCAATAATAAATCCTAGTGTCCCCACAATGATCATAGTTATTTTTGTAATTCTTAACACTTCTTTTGTATCAGCTGTTTTTTTCATATACTTTTTATAAATATCATTGGAAAATAAAGTTGATGCGGCCATTAAATCACTCGATGCGCTTGACATAGTTGCAGAAATTAAAGCTGCAAATAATATCCCAATAACAGCACTGGGAAGTACTTCCATTGCCATAACTGGGAGAGCGTATTCTCCCTCATATTGACTTAATATAGCGCTGTCAATAGCCCCATTTTGCACCATACCGAATAATAGAATCCCGATTATTGCAGGTACAAAAGCAAAGAAAATATACAATGCTGAAGTGATATAAGAAGCGCGTCTAGCAGATTTAGCATCCTTAGCTGAATAATATCTTTGTACTACTTCTTGTCCTACAGTAAATGATCCAATGTACATAACCGTAAGTCCTATGGCAGTACCTACACCCATTCCTTCGAATAAACTCCATTTTTCTGTTGGAACTGAACTAGTTATGTGCTCCCAACCGCCACCGTTGTAAAGAGCAAAAGGTATTACTAGTAACATTCCCAATACTATAAAGAGAATTTGAACAATGTCCGTATATGCGAGTGCATACATACCTCCTAAGGTGCTGTAAGCTACCACAACCACGGTAACTATAAGAGTAGAGATAGTAAAATTCCATCCCGTCATTACTGTCAATATAGTTGATGAAGCAATGATCTGAGCAGCTGCCAAACCGACCATCGGGAGGATTAAAATAATAGTTGTTACTACGCTATTCGCTTCCCCATACCTTTTATGAAAGAATTCTGGTACAGTTTTTACGAGTACATTCCTGAGTATCGGTGCAACAAATGCTAAAACTACAAAAGTAATCGCCATGGTAACAATATACCAAATAGAGGAAAGTCCCCATTCTCCATAAGCCTTTTCTACAATACCTATGGAAGTACCTCCACCTAATTCTGTTGCTGCTAATCCACCTGCTAAAAGAATAGGCCCCATAGTTCTACCGGCGATTAAAAAGTCAGAATCATTTTTAATTTTTTTAGAAGCAAAATAACCAATTAATATCATCCCTGCTAAGTAACAGAGCACTATAATATTTACTGTTATGTTAGAAGCCATTATTTATTATTTCTCCTTAATATCCGAATAGTAATTATTCTTTAACAAGGCATTTAAAATATTTTATAACCTTGTTAAAGAATTTATACAAGCTTTCTCTTATTTCTAAGGCGGTTTACTTACTTCTAATTATTTTTTATTATGGTAAATACGTCTATAAACTTCTCCAGCGGGGATTTCATTTGATTTGTTATGATCGACAATAATTTTGCCATTAACAATAACATAATGGACACCTTGATTATATTGTTTAGGATTTTCAAAGGTTGCTAAATCTTTTATGTTATTTGGATCAAATACAACTATATCAGCTTTTAGTCCTTCTCTAATAATACCTCTATCTTGCATATTTATAATTCTTGCAGGTTGGGATGTCATTCTTCGTATCATTTCTTCTAAGGAGGTTACCTGTTCTTCTCTAACATATTTCCCTAAAATTCTTGGAAAAGTTCCGTAAGCGCGAGGATGTGGTTCTCCGCCTAATAACCCGTCGCTACCGATAGTCCCTGCTGGATGAGAAATAATTTGTTTAATTGATTCTTCATCTATAACAAAATCAATCATCCCAACATCATTTTTTTCTTCATAAATAA
>Ga0079226_10000235_pt1 | contig 37115 bp, 34 predicted proteins | sample Poulit2014_FD_76345 | JGI IMG/M metagenome (GOLD analysis project Ga0079226, IMG submission 76345) | Agricultural soil microbial communities from Georgia to study Nitrogen management - Poultry litter 2014 | ecosystem: Environmental > Terrestrial > Soil > Agricultural land | place: USA: Georgia...
AAACGCAATCGTAAAACATTTTCTTCTCTGTCAGTTAACGTATCCAATACGTCTTCTAATTGTTCTTTCAATAGTTCATATGCTGCATGATCTGATGGAGAAACAGCTTCCTGGTCTTCGATGAAATCCCCTAAATGAGAATCATCTTCTTCCCCAATTGGCGTCTCTAGAGAAACTGGCTCTTGAGCTATTTTTTGTATATCACGAACTTTAGCCGGAGATAACTCCATTTCTTTTCCAATTTCTTCAGGTGTCGGCTCGCGTCCTAAATCTTGTAATAATTGACGTTGGACACGTATTAATTTATTGATTGTTTCCACCATATGCACTGGAATACGAATCGTTCTCGCCTGGTCAGCAATGGCTCTTGTAATAGCCTGGCGTATCCACCATGTAGCATACGTACTGAATTTAAAACCTTTTTCATGATCGAACTTTTCTACTGCTTTAATTAACCCCATATTTCCTTCTTGTATAAGGTCAAGAAATAACATGCCTCGACCGACGTACCTTTTTGCAATACTTACAACCAGCCGCAAGTTAGCATCTGCTAATAAACGTGCTGCTTCCATATCGCCTTCTTTTATACGTATGGCAAGGTTTACCTCTTCATCAGCACTGAGTAAATCCACTCGTCCAATTTCTTTTAAATACATCCGGACAGGATCATTTATTTTAATACCAAGCGGTACGCTCAAATCTCTAAGCATTTCCGTGTTTGTTACTTCCTCTTCAACGGCCGCTTCGTCTTCTGCATCACCGATTACTTCCACCCCTTGTTCTTCGAGGTGTTCATAAAATTCGTCAATTTGTTCAGGTTCCATTTCGAAAGTGGATAGCTTATCCGCTACCTCTTCATACGCTAGGATTCCTGCTTTTTTCCCCATCTCTAACAGTTCTTCTTTCACTTGGTCCAATGTTTGATTTTCAGCTGTTTGAGAAGATTTATTTTCTGACATATGTCCTCTTCCCTCCTTAAAGATAACCCTAGTTCCTTTGTTTTAACTTCTTCCTTAATTCTATAATTTCTAAACCAATTTGGGCTGCTAAAATTGGATTGGTTTCTTTTTTTTGTTTGCGTTTCAATGTTTCAATGGAAGCTACTTCTGCATTTTCCTGTCGAATCACTTGAATATAATCCTGCAGTTCTTCATCAGTAATATCTTCGTTCATTTCTGTTATGGAAAGTTCAGCAACAATAGTGCGCAAGTGTTCTTCTGTTAACTTATCCATTAATTTACTAATATTTATTTCTTGTGAATCTTCATATAAAGCATATAAATAAGTCAAAATTATTTTATGGGCTTCCACATTGAATTGTATCCCCAATTCTCTCTGGACTTTTTCCAAAATGGACGGGTACTTTAACATATAAGCCAATAAAATTCTTTCTGCTTTTTCAAATGCAGCATACATTTGTTTATTGGTTAATTGGTTATAAGGCACCGTTGGTTGCGAATTGGCTTGATAAGATGGATTCGGCTTTTGTTTCTGTTGATATTTTTCCATATCATGGTAAATAATATCAGTAGACAAATTAAACTCATCAGCAATTTCATTTACATAATACTCCAGTTCAATAGGGCTTTTTATTGTTACAGCCAGCTGCTTGACAATATCTTCAATATAGCGGACTCGTTCGTCGTCTGTCTGAAGATTATATTGTCTTTTTTTATACTGCATGTAGAAGCTGAAATAGCTATCGCTTAAATCAATAACTTGTTCTACAAACTGTTTACCGCCATATAATTGAATATAATCGTCCGGGTCCAGTTGATCTTTCACTTGAGCGATTTTCACATTGCAGCCTTGTTGATGTAAAATATTTGCAGCTTCAAAGCTTGCTTGAATACCTGCATCGTCTCCATCATAACAAATCACAGCTGAATCGACGTAGCGTTTTAACAGCTTTGCCTGTTGAGGAGTAAGAGAGGTTCCAAGCGTCGCTACTCCATTTTTTATGCCAGCTTGATGTGCAGCAATAACGTCCATATACCCTTCAAATATAATTGCTTGATTTTGTTTTCGGATATGATTTTTTGCTGTGTGGAAATGATACAGCAAATTCCCTTTATGAAAAAGTTCATGTTCAGGACTGTTTAAATATTTTGGTTCCTCTTCTTGGAACGCTCTGCCGCCAAAAGCAACGGGTCTTCCCAAATGGTTTTTAATAGGGAAAATCACTCGGCCACGAAACACATCGCGAAAAGCGGTGTTATCCGAAGTGGAAAGTAACCCAATTTTAACAAGAGATTGCGTGTGAAATCCTTTGTTTTTTAAAAATTGGACAGTCAGCTCACTTTCATCAGGAGCGAATCCCAATTGAAATTCATCAATGGTTGCTTCTGTGATACCTCTATCTTTTAAATAAGTCAGTCCTTTTTTACCGTTATCTGCATACTTTAATAAATGATGGTAATATTTGGTCAGCCACTCGTGACTGGATAGAATAGTTGTAGACTCTTCGCTTAAAGCGGGAGCAGAGTTGTCGGGTAATGCTATCGAAATACCGGCCCGATCAGCTAAAAAGCGTACTGCTTCCTGGAAAGGGAAAGCTTCCATTTCCATCATAAAAGTAATGACATTTCCACCTTTTCCGCATCCGAAACAATGAAAGATTTGTTTTTCATCATTCACGGAAAAAGATGGTGATTTTTCATCATGAAACGGGCATAATCCAAAGTAATTCCTACCCTGTTTTTTTAAGTGCACATACTCTTCTACAACTTCAACAATATTATTTTGATGGCGTACATCTTCTACAGCTGATTCAGTAATTTCCTTATACATAGCCACCACCATTACTCATTTTTATTGGATTACCTCTTTAGTTCGAGACAGATCCTGTAAAATCCTGCCCCTTTATTTAATTTTTAATTGTAAAGGAGTCTTTTTAACAAAAACATAAATAAAACAATGTACTTTTTATTTACAAAGAAAAAGCACCTTCTAACTACATAGAACAGGAAGGAAGAAGGTTTACTTTTGTACTCACTATATACCCTGTATACACAGAGGATAAACGTATTCACTTTACATTACAATCTATTATTATATAACATAAATATATAATTTACCATCAAAATGTTTTTACGTTATTTCCTCCTGCTTACTTCTTCATTTTCGTCTCACACATATGCAATATAACATTTGCTGTTTCTTCTACTGCTTTGTTCGACACATCAATTACTTCGCAGCCAATACGATCCACAATTTCATTAAAATGTTTTAATTCTTCTTCAATTCGCTTCATGGTTGCATATGTCGCCTGGTCTCCTAACCCCAGTGCTTTGAGACGTTCTTTACGTATTTGGTTTAGTTTTTCCCCGCTGATTTTTAAACCAATACATCTTGATTTGTCAATATGGAACAATTCTTCAGGCGGTTCTACTTCGGGCATGACAGGAACGTTTGCAACTTTCAAGCGTTGATGAGCTAAATATTGAGAAAGCGGTGTTTTTGATGTGCGGGACACACCGATTAAAACAATATCTGCACGGGAAATGCCACGCGGATCTCGTCCATCGTCATAACGAACGGCAAATTCAATCGCTTCAATCCGTTTAAAGTAGTCCTGATCCAGTTTATAAATCAATCCTGGCTGAAGACGAGGCTCATCCGTAAATAAGCGTTCCATCGCATTCATCATCGGACCCATAATATCGACAACTTCCACTTCAAGCTCTGCTGCTCGTTCATTCATATAATTCCTGAGCTCCGGATCGACAAGTGTAAAGCCTACCAGCCCATCTTCATCCATAATTTGTTCCAAGGTGTCATCAATAACTTGTTTTGAATCCACATAGGGGATCCTTTTAATCTTATAATTTTTATTCGTAAATTGGCTAAGACCAGCTTTCATCACAAGTTCAGCCGTTTCTCCAACAGAATCAGATAGCACAAAAACAGATGGATATTGCATAGATAACATCCCTACTTTCTTCATTTATTCTAAAATAAGTTCTACAAAGACTTTGGTTATATTTGTTTTTGTAATTCGACCGGTTACTTGTAAGCCATCTTTCATTTCTTTCACTACTGGGAGGGCGTCGATTTGTTTGTCGATTAATTTTTTAGCAGCTTCAATCAACGCATCACCAGCATAACAAATCGTGATATTAGGCATTCTTGTCATAATAATATGTACAGGAATAGAATTTAACTCTTGATTACCGAGACTCGCTCTCAGCAAATCTTTTCTTGAGACAACTCCACTTAACCGATTCGCTGTATTCACCACAAACAAGGTGCCGACATCACCTAAAAACATTGTTGAAATAGCATCATAAACGGAGGCATCTTCTTTTACAACAACAGGAACCGATTGGAACTGACTCACTTCATATTGTTTTACTTTTTCCGTGAGCAGTTCTGAGCCAGTTTTACCAGTATAGAAATAGCCTACTCTAGGTCTGGCATCTAAGAAACCAGCCATCGTCAAAATAGCTAAATCTGGTCTTAATGTAGCTCTGGATAGAGATAATTTTTCAGCTATATTTTCACCAGTAATGGGACCATTTTCTTTTACTATATCAATTATTGTTTCTTGTCGTTCTGATAACTCCACTTTTTCACCACCTATCAGAATATACATAACAAGGTTTCATCATTAATTATATACTTATTTTATTTAAAAGAAAAATATACTTTTATTGATGCTGCTTCCATTCTATTTTCGTTAAATCGGCATAGGTTAAAATCAGTGTTGCAATTTGACCGACTAGTGCAAGCCGATTCGCTTTCACTTGCTCGTCATCTGCCATCACCATATTGTGTTCGAAAAACAGATGAATGGGTTCGGTTAATTTGGCGAGGATCATTAAAGATTCTGTTGCCTGATGCTTTGATGCTGCTTGCTGATATTCTTCTTGTACTTGCAGAAACGAATCATACAATGCTTTTTCCGAATTTGTTACAAATAAAGACTCCTCCACCGTTTCTTTAGAAACATGCTTCACTAAATGTAAAATACGTACAAAAGCTTCCGTTGTTTGTTTAAAGTCCTGGTCATGACGCTTGTCAGAAAGCACAAACGCTTTATCTACAGTGTAGGGGACAATTTGTAATCCTTTAGATAAAACGGCTTGAATAATATCTGGCTCGATATGTTTCGATTGTAAAACGTAAGCCGCACGGTCAAAAAAGAACTTTTGCAATTGGTCATTCTGTTCGTCGTTTAACGGATAAATAGCAGCAGCGAGAGAAATCAACTTCTCAAACGGGATGTCCCACTCTCTTTCCAATAAAATGCGAATGAGGCCAATCGCTTGCCGACGTAAACCAAGTGGATCCTGAGACCCCGTTGGGATAAGATTAGCTGAAAAACAACTGACAATTGTATCCAGTTTGTCTGCCATGCTAACAATAGCACCTTCGAGAGATGTTGGCAACGGGCCATTGGCATAGGTCGGTAAATATTGTTCTTTGATAGCCAAGGCGACCTCTTGTTCTTCTCCAAAATAGAGTGCATATTTCTCGCCCATAAGCCCTTGTAATTCGGTAAACTCGTTCACCATTGCAGTCACTAAATCGAATTTAGCTATCTCAGCTGCTCTTTTGGTACGACGCATCACATCCTCAGCCAATTGCAATTGCTCGCCAATTTTTGAAGCGATGGACATCGTATGTTGTGATTTTTCATAGACAGTACCAATGTTTTCTTGGAAAATAACTGTTTTTAGCTTTTCCAAGTAGCCTTCAATAGATCCATTTTTATCTTCTTTATAGAAAAAGTCAGCATCTTCCAATCTGGCACTTAATACTTTTTCATTTCCTTTTCTAACATTGTCCAGTCTGTAATTATCTCCGTTACGTACACTAACGAAGTAAGGGAGCAGCTGATTATTTTCTGTGGAAGTAACAGGAAAATAACGTTGGTGTTCTTTCATGGACGTGATCAATACTTCTTCAGGTAACGCAAGATAACTTTCGTCAAATGAACCATAAAAAGCAGTTGGATACTCAATTAAATGAACCACTTCCCGAAGTAATTCAGCGTCAACCGGTACGGTAAATCCAGCTTCCTTCTCTAAAACGTTTATTTGCTCTTCTATGATTTGAGCTCGTTCGTCGGGGTTCACCAGGACAAATTCCTGCTTTAAATCTGCTTCATAATCTAAAGGATTGTTCAACAGCACATGGTTTCCCAAAAAGCGATGCCCCCTGCTTTCCTTTCCCGTTCGTATTCCTGCAACTTCAAACGGAATAACCTGATCATCATAAAGGGCGACAATCCAGCGAATCGGTCTGGAGAAACGAAAGGAAGTACTTTCCCAATGCATTGTTTGCGGAAATTGAATGCTCTCAACCACTTGTTTCATCTCTGGTAAAATTGTTTCCGTAGCTTTCCCTTCTTCAACGGTTTCTATAAACAGGTAATCTTCGCCATTTAAAGGCTTGATATACATATCATCAGGTGTTTTTCCTTTTGATTTTGAAAAACCGATAGCTGCTTTCGTCCATTCTCCTGTGTCCGTCTTGGCAATCGCAGCCTTAGGACCTCGCTTTTCCTCTCTCTTTGTTTCTTGTTCACCGGCAATATCGTAAATAATTAATGCCAATCTTCGCGGTGTTGAAAAAGCTTCTATACGTTGAAAGAATAGACGATTGTCTTCCAGCCATTGCGCTGTTTTTTCTTTTAATTGCTCTAAAGCTTGATCGATAAAACGTGCAGGCAGTTCTTCAACGCCGATTTCTAACAATACATTATGACTCATGGTTGTCTCCTCCATTCTCTTTTAACATGGGAAAGCCTAATCGTTCTCGTTCAGCAACGTATGATTTTGCAATACCACGTGCAAGATCTCGTACTCTTTTGATATACCCGGTGCGCTCTGTTACTGAAATCACACCTCTTGCATCGAGTAGATTAAAAGCATGAGATGATTTTAAAACATAATCATAAGCGGGGAAAACTAATCCTTTTTCCATCGTTTGTTTAGCTTCAGCTTCATATAAATTGAATAATTCAAATAATGTTGACGTATCTGATGTTTCAAAAGCGTACTTGGAATGTTCATATTCAGGCTGTTTAAAAATATCACCATAGGAGACGCCTTCGACCCATTCTAAATCAAACACATTCTCCTTATCCTGGATATAAGAAGCAAGACGTTCAATGCCATATGTCAGTTCTACAGCAACTGGATCGGCTTCCAATCCTCCGATTTGCTGAAAGTACGTAAATTGAGTAATTTCCATGCCATCCAGCCAAACTTCCCAGCCTAAACCGGACGCTCCGAGTGTCGGGTTTTCCCAATTATCCTCCACAAACCGTATATCATGATCGAGCGGATTGATGCCAAGCACTTCTAAAGATTTTAAATACATATCTTGTATATCAGCCGGAGCCGGTTTCATAATGACTTGAAACTGATGATGCTGGTATAACCGATTGGGGTTTTCACCGTAGCGGCCATCATCCGGTCTTCTTGACGGCTCTACATATGCCACGTTCCAAGGTTCTGGTCCCAAGCTTCTCAGTAAAGTCATCGGCGACATCGTCCCTGCTCCTTTTTCTACATCGTAGGCCTGCATTAAGATGCAATTATAGGAAGACCAATATTTTTGTAAATTTAAAATCATGTTCTGGATATTCATTGCTTCTCTCTCCTTTATGTTTATAACGAATACACGTTAAAAAATCCGTCCCTATGTTTTCTAGACACTCTAAAAAACATAGGGACGGATTCATATCCGCGGTTCCACCCTATTTGTTCACTATGGTAAACCACTTTTTATTTGTTTAGCTCCAGGCTGCCTTCAGTCGAATGTTGAATGATCCGGCTCTCACTATTCCGGAATCGCTTTACATTACCTGCACCGCTTACTTTTTCCTATCATCACTATATATAGCATCATACAAAAAAAATCTTACTTTTGCAATACATTCTTTAGGAAAGACGGTCAATCTGATTCAAAAAACGTTTCGATTTTAAAGTAAAACCACCATACTGATCATAATAATTATCCAGTATTTGCCGTAATAATTGCTTATTTTCTTCTTTCACCGAAATATTTCCAATCTGCTCAATATCCACTTCTTTACAGATAGCTAAAATACGAGGAAGCGCAGATGGTAAATGTACAGCGTAATTATCTAGTGAAGTACAATGCGGACAAAGCAAACCGCCTTCTTGAATAGAAAAAGTATAAGGCGTTTCTTTTCTGCCGCAATGGACACAATAGTCGACAACAGGAGCAAAACCGCCAATTTGAAACATTTTTAATTCATACATGATGATAGGTATCGTGTAGTCTTCATGCTGGTGAATCCAATCGAATGTCAAAGCTAATTGTTTATATAAAAAAGCTGCTTTTTGTTTCGATTCCATCAGTTTATCGGTTAACTCAGCCAAATAGGCAGCATATGCTGTTTTAATAATATCTTCACGAATCGAACGATACGAATCGAGGGTCTCCCCTTGCTGGACCGTGCTCAATCCTTTGGTCACGTAGACTAAAAAAGTTGCTTTTATAAAAGGTTGTGTAACGGCCTGGAGGCGACTTTTTGCTTTATTGGCTCCGCGGCAAATAGCAGAAAGTTTTCCCATTTCTTTAGATAAAATAGTAATAATCTTATGGGATTCTCCATAATTTTGTGTTTTAATGACTATTCCTTCTACATGTGTCAGCATATTTTTCACCTACTTTGCTCAGGCTGGGAAACACCATAACCTTTATCATTCGTTTCATTCATTAAAACCGAACTTCTGTAACAACGAAGGTCGATTACGCCAGTCTTTTTGGACTTTCACCCATAATTCTAAATATACTTTTTCGTCGATCAAAAATTCAATATCTTTTCGTGCTTCCCGGCCAATTCGTTTCAACATTTTCCCTTGTTTACCGATGATAATGCCTTTTTGCGACGGACGCTCAATCACGATGGTTGCCTGAATATGACGTTTGTGTTCCTGGTACGTATCCAGCGAATCTACGATAACATTAATGGAATGAGGGATTTCTTCTTCCGTATGATGCAACGCCTTTTCGCGAATTAATTCACTGATTAAAAATTGAACAGACCGGTTGGTAATCTCCTCATCACTAAAAAATTGCGGTCCTTCCGGCAAATAAGCTGTTAACAAATCTACTACAGTAGAAACATTATTTCCATTTAATGCAGAAAGGGGGATGATTTCCTGAAACGGATAAGCTTCCTTATATTGCTCAATTAAAGGAAAAATATCGTCCGGTTCAATTAAATCTACTTTATTGATTAATAAGAAAACAGGTTTATTGGTTGCTTTTAGTTTATCGATAATAAAAGCATCCCCTTTTCCAAAACCTTCCGTAGCACTTACGAGAAATAAAACAACATCTACATCACTTATTGTCTCCAGGGAAACATCTACCATATAAGAGCCTAAGCGATGTTTTGGTTTATGGATGCCAGGTGTATCTACAAAAATAATCTGAGCATCGTCGGCAGAATAAATCCCTTGAATTGCTTGTCTTGTTGTTTGGATTTTATCACTGATAATAGAAATTTTTTCTCCAATTACATGATTTAATAAAGTTGATTTTCCTACGTTGGGCCGGCCAATTAACGTAGCGAATCCAGACTTAAATGATTCGGTCATAATAATCTCCTTTTGCGCGTTTTTTAAATGATGAACAGCACCACTTGTACGACTCGGTTATTTTTCAGTCTATATGTTTACCTGTTTCTTTTATGGCTCAAAGATGGGTTCTTTAGAATTATACGTATGACCTGGTTTGCTTGTGCAGGTGTTTTTTCATAAAACGGTCCCCTGAAAAGAATTGTCTATGGCAATATTTTCGGTACAAAAATGAGGCAACCGATAATAACAGAACAAACAGCAGTAATGAAGACAACAGCTGCTGCAATATCTTTAATTAACTTTGCTTTTGGGTGGTACGCTGGCTTCACATAATCTATGATTCGTTCTGCTATACTGTTCATCAGCTCGGTTATAAACACAGATTGGATAGCAAACAGAACGATGATCCATTCCAGCTTGGATAATTGGAAATAAATAGAGGCAAATATAATAATTACTGCAACATAAATATGAATTCTAAAATTCTTTTCTTTTTTAAAAGCTTCTTTTACTCCATTTAACGCATGTTTTAAACCGATACCACGTTTTTTATTCTCGTTCAAGATTGAATTCCTTTAAAATGGCTTCTTGCTTTTCAAACATGATACGTTCTTCTTCTTTATTATCATGCGTGTACCCCATTAAATGGAAGAAGCCGTGAACAGCTAGAAAAGATAATTCTCTTTCAAAAGAATGGTTGTATCGCTCGGCTTGTTCTTTTGCTTTACTAATAGAAATAACAATATCACCCATCATAAGCGGAATACCTTCTTCCATTAAATCTTCAATGGGGTGATCCATCTCAAAAGACAAAACGTCCGTTGGTTCATTTTTTTGACGGTAAAGCTTATTCAACTCTTGAATTTCTTCATTTGTAACAATCGAAATGGATAATTCGACAAGTGACGACAGCCCTTCTTTCTGTGCAGTGAAGTCCAGTACTCTGTCTATAAGTGTGTAATGCTCATCTTTTAGCTGATTGGTTTTATCTGTAATATCTATTTGCATTATGTTGCCTCCTTTTCCGGATATTCGATGCGGGAGTGGAAAATTCCTTTTAGTGATTCGCAGACGATATCCCGTACGTGATGAATTTCTTTTAAAGTTAAAGGCGTATCATCGAGTTGTCCATCCATCAGTTTTTGATTAATAATAGACTGGACAATGGTTTCAATTTTCTCAGGAGAAGGTTCTTTCAGTGAACGGACAGCTGCCTCCACCGAATCACAAATGGAAATAACACCATTTTCTTTCGTTTGAGGTTTCGGCCCTGGATAACGAAAGTCGGCTTCCTTCACTTCCGGGTCTTCTTCTTTAGCTAAATGATAAAAATATTGCACTAAGGATGTCCCGTGATGTTGCATACATATATCGACAATTTCTTTAGGCAATCTATCTTTGCGTAACATTTTCACCCCATCTGTTACATGGTCAATAATAATCTCTGCACTTTTTTTAGGTTTTATAAAATCATGCGGATTTTGAATGGACACCTGATTTTCAATAAAATAATGCGGCTTCACTGTTTTGCCGATATCATGATAATAAGCTCCAACCCTCGCTAAAAGACCGTCTGCTCCAATGGATTCACAGGCTGCTTCGCTTAAGTTAGCTACCATAACAGAGTGATGATACGTTCCCGGAGCTTCAATCAAAATTTTTCGCAGCAATCTCTGATTGGGATTTGCTAAGGTTAACAGTTTATTACTGGATAAAATACCTAATCCTGTTTCAAAAAAAGGTAAGATTCCAATGGTAAGAATAATGCTTAAAATAGCTGCACTAGCCCCGTACCCCATTTGTAATAATAAGTCTTTTATATTTAGTTTTTCCACTGATAAAACGTTAAACATAAAAATAACCAGTATATTAACAACCATCATTCCAAGCGTCGCACCGAATAATTCTTTACGACTTGTCATCTTCTTCAACAATACGACTCCGGTCATTTGGAAAAACAAAAAGTATATCATTGCTTCTATGTTTAGCGACCCTGGTATCTGGGCGTTAAATAAGACACTTGCAAATAATGCATATTGCACGGCTAAAATAATACTCAAACGTTCAAAAATCAATAACCTGATCAGCAAGGCGCCAGTAGCAGCAGGTACAATTAAATATAAATGATTCAATTGATCTGTAAAAACACTGATAATTTTCATAATAAGTATTGTTAGCATACTAATCATTACAATAGCTGCTGCTTTTTTAGAATCCAGTTGGCCTCGTTTGTACAGCCGATTTAACTCATATCCAATAACACTGCAAAGGAGCAATACAAATAGAAGCAGTCCAACTGCCGGCAAAACATTTTTTTCATTGTTTAACAACCCGACAAGTTTTAAATCATCATACATTTCTTTGGTAATGATTTGCCCTTCTCGAACAACAATGTCTCCACTTTGTATTACAACTGGGTTCACACTGCCAGCAGCTTCATTTCGTTTATCCATTGTTTCTTCTACATCAAAGAAAGAGTTTTCAATAACCGCAAAATCAACTAACTCTTGTAACACTTCCTGCATATCGCCGGATAACGAAGAATATTTAATAGTCGATTCCACTTCTTCTTTCGCACTTTGAATATTTTCAGTTCGTACGCCATCTTCTAAAGTTGTCTCTACTGCATTGACGAATAAATCCTTGCCTTCTTCCCGTTCTTGCTTGTCGATTTGTAATAATTGCCGAAACGTGACATTATCTACTTCATCCGTAATATCATTTGATAAAATGTCTTGGATTTCTTCTATTTTATCTTCGTTGTTCCAATCTTTTTTGTCAGTTTTACTTTCTTCTTCTACGGAATCAATGACTTCAAATATTTCATTTATGTTTTCGACCTTCTCTTCTGTTAAATCATCAACAGTTGTATACCGGTCGCTGACGGATTGTACTGTTTCACGTATTTTCCGCTCTGTTTCCGCTTCATTTTCAATCGTTACAGGGGAACGGATTGTCTCCTTTGCACGACTATATGGCTGGATGTCAAAAGTTTTACTGTAAACATTTTGAAACCCCATGGCGAATAGAAATACAGCTAAAAAGAATAGGGGCGTTATAATAGATACCCATTTTGAAGCATTTTTAAAAAAGTGTAAAATCTTTTTCATACGCATAAAATGTCAACGCTCCCTTTATCTGTTTTTAATATTTTGCATAAGCAGCAATAATTTGCTGTACTAACGGATGACGGACTACATCAGAATCTTTTAAATACATAAAAGATATACCTGATATTTCTTGTAAAATATTTTCCGCAATTTTCAAACCGGATTTTGCCCCTGCAGGCAAATCAATTTGTGTAATATCGCCGTTCACAACCATTTTGGAACCAAAGCCTAAACGTGTTAAGAACATTTTCATCTGCTCAGGCGTTGTGTTTTGTGCTTCATCGAGAATAACAAAAGCGTCGTCTAACGTCCTGCCCCGCATATATGCCAAAGGAGCTATTTCTATGATGCCTCTTTCGATTAAACGAAAGCTGTGTTCTTTACCTAAAACATTGTGCAATGCGTCATATAAAGGACGAAGATAAGGATCTACTTTTTCTTTTAGATCTCCTGGTAAGAAACCAAGGCTTTCTCCTGCTTCAACTGCAGGCCGTGTTAAAATGATCCGTTTCGCATGGCCATTTTTTAAAGCATGTACAGCCTTTACTACTGACAAATATGTTTTTCCAGTACCAGCCGGACCAATTCCAAATACTAAATCATGCTGTTGAATGGATTCAATATATTGTTTTTGACCTAATGTTTTGGGTCGAATCGGATTTCCTCTGGCATTGGTGGTTATTTCATCAGCAAATAAACTGGCAAATTGATTTATTTTCCCTTCTTTTGCAAGCTTTATGGCATAAACAACATCACGTTCTGTAATCGTAATCCCTTCTTGAATAACAAGAAGCAGCTGGTTTAAAATCTCTTGCACCTGCTTAGGATGATTGCCAGAAACTTGTATTTTTTCCCCTCGCGTAATAATAGAAACATTCAATTCTTGTTCAATTCGTTTTAAAAAAATATCATTCGTACCAAATAAAGCTCGTGCTTCATTTGGATCATTTATTTCTAATTCAATGGTTTGTAAAGATTCTTTCATGAACATCCCTCGATTTTTTAAACTATCTCCATTCTACCACGAAAACACTTTAAAGAGATAACCTAAATATATCACTTCCGCCCTCTTTTTAAAAACAATACTCTTATTCAGAATAAAATGCACTGCAGTATATTTAGTTCATTATTTTGCTTTTCATCTTAAAACATTAAATAAGTCGGCCGTCTAAAGCTTGAAAAAACTTACGGATAACAGACCGCTTTATTTCAGAAAAAGATGGATAAGCTCTTTCTCCTAAAAAAACGTTTCAATTACCTCATAGATAATTGAAACGTTTTGTGTCATCACTTATTACCGATTTTTTTCTCGTTCGGCTGCTACATTTTTAAAGGGTTTGAGAGCTCTCGGCGGCCCGAGCACTTCCGCCATGATAACACTGTCTATCAACCCTTTGGAAGTAAGGTTTTTCTCTATATCTACCGGGCCCACTTTTGATCTTTTGTCGTGATTGTTTGCCTTTGTTTCAGACTGGCCTTCTAAACCATCAGGAATCTTAGCCTTATGTTCATATTTTTCTGCTTCTTGTGCATACGCTTCAGCTTCCTGGCGAACATCTTGTCTCAAACGATCATATTGTTCTTGACGTTGCGCTTCATAAGATGTTTGTTGAATAGGCTCTTTCTTAAATTCTTTTTCCTTGTATGGGCGTTTCTTAAATTCTTCTTCGTCATAAGACTGTTTTTGGAATTCCTTTTCCGGATAAGGATTTTTGTTAAAACTTTCCGGTCTTCTGCTGGGTGAAGATGGGGAGTCAGAAGATGAATTGGAAGAATCATCAAATCCGTCTTCCAATTTCTTCCCAAATTCTTCTAACTTATCCTCGAATCGTTCTGCCATTGTATCGAAACGGCCGGTTGAATTTCCTTCTTCACCGGACTTTTTCTTTTTAGAAGAGCCGCTCAACAAATTGAATATCGCAAATACAACAATAACGACTATAAAAATATTATCAAAAATAAAATCTAAGAAGTTCATCATTTTCCCTCCTTCAGAAGGAATGGACTAACTATTTTATTCATCTTTGTTTTCTTGTTCTTTGTCTTTATCCTTGCTGGATACGTTGCCGATGGTGTCTCTCATTTCTGTATCTGCATTGATATTCTTGTAGTTAAGATAATCCATGACACCCATATTTCCAGAGCGCAGTGCTTCAGCCAACGCTTGAGGTACTTCTGCTTCTGCCTCGACAACGCGAGCACGCATTTCTTCCACTTTTGCTGACATTTCCTGCTCATTGGCAACAGCCATAGCACGACGTTCTTCTGCTTTTGCCTGTGCTATATTTTTATCGGCTTGAGCTTGATCCGTCTGCAACATAGCACCAATGTTTTTACCGATATCCACATCTGCGATATCAATTGATAAAATCTCAAATGCTGTACCGGAATCTAATCCTTTGGCCAGTACCGTATGAGAGATAGTGTCAGGGTTTTCTAAAACTTTTTTATGTGTTTCAGAACTACCAATCGTACTGACAACTCCTTCGCCGACACGTGCAATAACTGTATCTTCTCCAGCACCCCCGACCAAACGATCGATGTTAGCACGAACAGTTATTCTTGCTAATACTTTCACTTCAATCCCGTCCATTGCAATCCCTGCAATAAAAGGAGTTTCAATAACTTTAGGGTTGACACTCATTTGAACGGCTTCCAACACATTACGTCCTGCTAGATCAATAGCTGCAGCACGTTCGAAGGTTAATTTAATATTGGCCCGGTGCGCTGCAATTAGCGCGTTCACCACTCTGTCAACCGTCCCGCCGGCCAAATAGTGACTTTCCAACTGGTTCGTTGATACGTCTAAACCAGCTTTATACGCTTTAATCAACGGATTAATGACACGGGATGGGACAACCCGGCGTAAACGCATTCCTACTAAAGTAAATAAACCTACTTTCACCCCAGCTGATAAAGCACTGATCCACAGGGCAACTGGTACAAACGTGAATAAAATAACCAATGCAATTAATATTAACGCAATAATAATAATTGGTGCCACATTTAACATCTCCAAATCCATTTCATTGTCCTCCTCCAGATTAACTTCTTTTCCATTACTTTCTGCCTGCTATCCTCCACAAATATTTAAAAACGTTCACTATCCGGCTTGGATAAATCCGTCTATTGAATTAACGCAACTAGTATATCCGCTGTCTCACATTTCTTTAATTGCTGCATTTTCAATGATTCTCTTTATCCGGCTCCATTTTTTTTACGACTACTCTCATCCCTTCTACTTTCGAAATAACGACAGGGGCACCAGCTTCGATAAATGAGCCTTCCGAGACCACATCGAGCCGTTCTGTTTCGGTTTCCATAATACCAGCTGGCCGCAGCATAGAAACAGTTACACCTGTTTGCCCTATCAATTCCTCCCGCTGGTCATTGGACGTGTAGCCAAGTTCGGTGGTTGTACGATCTTTTAAGATAATTCTTTTCAATATACCGCGATTTGGTCCAATCCATTTAAACAAAACAACAGCCGCAAGAATAGCTACAATACAAGCAATGGAGATACTCAAAGCCATTTGAGTCACATCATATCCCGCCATAAATAAAGATAATATGATTGCCGCTGCGCCTAATGCTCCTAATATACCACCGGTCACAAAGAATTCTAACACAACCAGAATGATTCCAACAATTAATAATGTGATAACTTCCATTCCAGCTAAACCGGCTATAAAATGCCCATAAAAAAATAATAATAAAGCAATAACTCCCATTGATCCTGCTACACCAAACCCGGGCGTGTATATTTCAACAATTAATCCCAAACTGGCTATCGACAATAATATGGGGATAACTACCGGGCTTGTAACAAACCTCGCTATAGATTCTGCAGCTGAAACTTCTGTTTCTTCTATCTCCGCATCCTCTAAATCAAGTTCTGCCAGTAATTCTGAGCGATTATGAACAACTCCTTCTGCATACCCTACTTCTACGGCATTGTTAGGTGTCAGCGTCAGAAACTCTCCTTCCGGGGCTCCTAAATCAGGCAAGTCAACAGATTCATCCGCCATTGCAACAGCATATTCCGGATCACGGTCATTTGCCTCTGCAGCGCTTTTCATTGCTGCAATCCAAGCTGATTGAGCTTTTTTATCTGCTGCTTTCCCGTCGCTTGTAATAACACCACTTGCTCCCATGGTCGCATTCGGGTTCATATATATACTGTCTGAATTTAAAGCAATATAAGAACCGGCAGATAAGGCTTCATTTACAACATAGGCAGTCGTGGGGATATCCAAGTCTTGTAATATTTTACCAATTTTCCCAGCAGAATCCACCCGTCCTCCAGGTGTATCGATTTCAAAAATAATATGGTCAGCATGGTTTTCTACTGCTTCCTCTGTTGATCTGGTTAAAAAAGCTTCTAAACCTCTTTCCACCTCATCTTCAATTGGAATAACATAAACTAAATCTTTCTTTTCGACATCCTGGTTATCCTCTTGGGCAATTGTATCAACCGGAATGTTCGTCGCAATAAATAAAGCACAAGCTATTAGGGCACCAATGAAGTATATTTGACGCCTCCATTTCAAATAACTTCACCCTCTCTTTTGTAAAATAAATGGATGTAAAAAAAGATTCTTATCTATCTAACAATGGATAAGAATCTTTTTTATTTCTTAAGAACGAATATTTCCCATTACTATATGCAGTTCCATTATCAGTTAGCTTAGTTGTTGCTTTACTAGTTGTTGAACTTCTGAACCGTCCGCTTTTCCTTTCACTTTAGGCATCAACACTCCCATTACTTTACCAAAGTCCTTTTTGCTTGTGACTCCCAGTTCGTTAATGGTGTTTTTAATAAGTGTTTCAAGTTCTTCTTCTGATAATTGCTGAGGCATATAATCATGTAATATGTCAATCTCTTTTTCCAGGTTTTCAATTAAATCTGTTCGGCCTAAGTCAGTAACTTCTTGCAGAGAATCGTTTCGTTGCTTTAACTCTCTGGAAAGTATAGTTAGTTCTTCTGCTTCACTTAAGCTGTTTACACCGAGATGTATCGCTTCATTTTGCAACGAAGCTTTCACCATGCGAATAACAGAAAGTCTCAGCTTTTCCTTATTCCGCATTGCTTGCTTCAAATCTTGATTTAACTGTTCTTCTAATGACATCTCGTGCACCTTCTTTAGAATTTACGTTTCTTTTTTGCTCTAGCAGCTTCCGATTTTTTCTTACGGCGTACACTAGGCTTCTCATAAAATTCACGTTTACGATATTCCTGCAGTGTTCCGCTTTTAGAAACATCTTTTTTAAAACGACGTAATGCATCCTCTAAAGATTCATTTTTACGAATTTTAGTTGTATTCGTCATAAACTTTCCCTCCCTCCGGAGTATAAAACAGTAATAGATAGATACCCAAAAACAACTTCAGGTACTACAACTTATTATATTATAACCTGACAAAAGGGTCAACAGGTATCTATATTCTTTTACATCGCTACTTGATCTTCTACTTTAACAAACACACCTTCATTTATTGGATAACCTGATTTTGTTATTTTCACCCGAACGATAGACCCAATTAAAGAGGCATCTCCTTGAAATGAAACTTTGAGGTAATTATCGGAATATCCTGATAAATAACCTGGGTAATCTTCACTTTCTTCTTCTGGAATGACTTCTAACACTTCTCCTTCAAATGGAGAGGCATATTCTTTCGCCAATTGGTTGGAAAGTTCAATCATCTCAGAAATTCTTCTTTCTTTTTCTTCTTTTGGTACTTGATTATCCATTTGTGCTGCTGGCGTTCCTGTTCTTCGAGAGAACGGAAATACATGCAATTCGGCATATTGGATGTTTTGAATAAAACGATACGTTTCTAAGAATTCTTCTTCTGTTTCACCGGGAAAACCGACAATAATATCAGAGGTAATCGCTAAATGAGGCAAAGCTTTTTTAATTTTATCGATTTTTTCTTTATAATACGCGGTCGAGTATTTTCTTCTCATCCGGCTTAATACAGAATCAGATCCTGCTTGAAGCGGAACATGTAAATGGCGGACAATTTTTTCAGATTGGTCGAGTACCTCAATAACTTCATCCGTGACTTGACTTGCTTCAATAGAAGAAATGCGGATACGTTTTAAACCATGCACTTGTGTTTCTAAGTCACGCAGCAATCTTGCAAAATTGTAATCTGTTAAGTCTTCTCCATAACCTGCTGTATGTATCCCCGTAAGCACAATTTCTTTATACCCGGCGTCTACTAATTTTTGTGCTTGCTCCAACACATGCTCAGGCTGCCGCGACCGTAATAGCCCCCGTGACCAAGGGATAATACAAAAGGTACAGAAATTGTTACAGCCTTCCTGTATTTTTAAAGAAGCCCTTGTCCGGTCTGTAAAAGCAGGTACATCCATTTCTTCAAAAACGCGATTTTTCATGATGTTTTTCACGCCATTTACTGGAAGGCGGGTTTCTTGATGTTCTTCAATTAAAGGGATCATACTTTTACGATTTTGAGTTCCGACCACCACATCTACTCCGGGAATTTCCATAATTTCTCCAGGGGAAGTCTGTGCATAACAGCCAGTAACGCAAACGACAGCTTCCGGATTTTTCCGGACTGCCCGACGGATCACTTGACGGCTTTTTTTATCACCAGTGTTAGTTACCGTACATGTATTAATAACATAAACATCTGCCGAATGATCAAAATCTGTGCGTTCGTATCCTTCCTCTTTAAACATATTCCAAATACCTTCTGTTTCGTAATGATTCACTTTACATCCTAATGTATGAAATGCAACTGTTGGCATCTTTTACTCCTCCATTTCTTCAAAATGATATGAAATACTTGCTAACGCATATAACGCTGCTGTTTCAGTTCGCAAAATTCTGGGACCTAGCCGTATGGGCTTTGCTTGATGCTGTTTTAAAAACTGAACTTCGTTTTTTGAAAAACCGCCTTCAGGACCAATGATGAGGCAAATGCGTGTCCCTCGTTGAATGTTGCTTAAAATGTGATGAAACGATGTATCGGACGCTTGTTTCGCCTCTTCTTCATAAGCAAATAAAAACAAATCATACGTCGTATTTTCATTCTTCAATATATTCCTTAACGAATTTACAGCTATTTCCGGCACTTGCTTGCGATGACATTGTTCACTCGCTTCTTTCACGATTTTGTTAAACCTGGCCAACTTTTGAGCTTGTTTTTTCTCATTCCATTGTACAATAGAGCGATCTGCTTCGTACAATAAAAATTCAACTGCTCCTAATTCTGTTCCTTTCTGCAGCACGAGCTCTAGTTTGTCTTTTTTAGGAAGCCCTTGTACAATCGTCACAGAAACAGGCAGTTCTGTATCTTCATCCAGCCATTTATGAATTTGTACTACAATCTTGTTTTCTTCAAATGCTTGTATTTTACACTCAGCTACAAAACCATTTGGATGTACACATTCAAGACTGTCTCCTACTTCCATTCGCATCACATTTTTAATGTGGTGCATATCGTCGTGCTTAATTTGCACTTGCTCTTTCAGCCAAGCTTCTTCTGGTATAAAATATCGTTGCATTGTTACTCCTCTTTTTCCGCAATAATGGTGATCCAATGGTCTAAACTTGTTACTTCTTTTATATGAAAACCTGCTTCTTTTAATTTATTTATGACAAGTGTTTCTTTTTTATCAATAATTCCTGACGTAATAAAATAGCCTCCTGGCTGCAGATTTTCTTTTGCATCTTCCACAAGCTCGACAACAATTTCAGCTAAAATATTTGCGACAATCACATCGGCAGATTGAGTTACATGCCGTAATAAATCATTACTTTCGACAGTTATACGGTCTTCCAGTTCATTTAAATTCCGATTCATTGTTGCACTGCTGACTGCCACTTCATCCAAATCATACGCATATACATGCGCAGCTCCGAGTTTACAAGCAGCAATACTTAACACACCTGACCCCGTTCCGACATCTATCACAACGTCTTGATGACGCATGTACTTTTCCAGAGCTTGTGCACTTAAAATTGTTGTCGGATGTGTTCCAGTGCCAAAAGCCATACCCGGATCCATTAAAATAGTTTTACCAGTGACGGTTGTCGAGCTTTCCCAGCTTGGAACAATCGTTAATGTATCCGTTATAGGCTGCACATTGAAATATTTCTTCCATTCGTTGGCCCAATCTTCCTCTTGAACCGTTTTTTCCCTCCACGTCCAATCCCCTAAAGAAACTTCATCACTTGATAAAGCATTTAATTTTTCTTTTAATGCTGCTTTTTTAGCAGACCAATACTCATTTTCATAAAAATAAGCAATAATATGTATTCCTTCTTTAGGATATCGGCTTGTATCTATTTCGATAACCTCTCCAAATCGGCTGGTTTTTTCTTTGGTTACGTCTGCTAAATCTTCGATCACGACACCATTTGCACCAGCTTCATTTAGTACATTGGAAACGGCTCCTTCTGCTTTTCTTTCTGTATTAATTTTAACTTCGATCCAGCTCATTATATAATCTCCTGTCTGTTAGGCTTGTCATAAAGTACATACCAATTCCTTGAATCTGTCATAAAACGTATCTCGAGGAACTAACACATAAAAGGACGTGTTTCTTACAGTTTAATAGGAACTTTAAAGCGTGTCCATTTTTAACCGTTGTATGAAGAGTTCACGTAAACATGATCTCCTTCTGCAAGGAGTTTATGACTCGCATTGTATTGAACTTATGCAGTTCAAATGTCGGCACTGTTATGTCTGCTAAGGCATCATGAAGAGTGCCCTGGTGACACTGATACAAAAAGATGACAGAGTTTTTTTACGTCTATAGAAATGGACCTGCTTAAAACTTTCACAGCGTATGTCCTAATTATACCTGCACCGGAAGGAAGTTTCATCTTTTTTTATCCGGCAATAAAAAAAGCATCCGTTGTGTAAAAAACGGATGCTTTCAGTGTTAGTCGCCTTTAAAAGCTTTTTTAAAACGGTTGAAAAATGAACTGCCATTTTCTGAAATCGGGTCATTATCGGACGTTTCATTAAATTGTTTGATTAAATCTTTTTGTTCTTTTGTCAGTTTGGTTGGAGTTACCACTCGCACTTTTACATGCTGGTCTCCATGTCCATAACCTCGAACATTAGGAGCTCCTTTTCCTTTAAGTCGAAACGTTTTAGCCGTTTGAGTTCCTGCAGGTACTTTAATCATGACTTCTCCATGTACAGTCGGTACATTGATTTCGTCACCTAGTGCTGCTTGAGCAAAAGTAATCGGTAGTTCTAAAAAGATGTTGTCTCCTTCACGCTGAAAGAACTCATGAGGTTTAATATCTACGACTACAAACAAGTCTCCAGGAGGTCCGCCGTTAGCTCCTGGTTCACCTTTACCGGGAACGCGTATTTGTTGTCCTTCGTTAATCCCGGCAGGAATAGTTACTTTAATTTTCACATCTTTTTTCACTTTACCTGCCCCATGACATGTTTCACATTTGTCTACAATAATCTTGCCTGTTCCTTGACAATGATGACAAACGCGACGGTTCACAACTTTTCCGAACGGTGTATTTTGTTCTGTGTTCAACTGGCCGGACCCCTGACAATGGGAACAAGTTTGTACATCAGAACCAGGTTTCGCACCTGATCCTGCACATGTTTCACATTCTTCTTCTTTAGGTATAGAAACTTCAGTTTCTTTCCCAAAAATCGCTTCTTCAAAGTCAATACTCATGGTGTATTGCAAATCAGATCCTTGCTGTGGAGCATTTGGATCACGTCGGCCTCCACCACCAAAGAACATATCAAAGATATCTTCGAAACCGGAGAATCCTTGGCCTCCACCGCCAAATCCTCCGAAACCGCCTGATTGCGGTCCAGCATGGCCAAACTGATCATACTGAGCGCGTTTTTCGTCACTGCCCAATACCTCATATGCTTCTTTTGCTTCTTTAAATTTTTCTTCCGCATTATCTTCTTCACTTACGTCTGGATGGTATTTTCTGGCTAATTTCCGGTATGCTTTCTTTATTTCCGCTTGTGAGGCATCCTTTTCGACACCTAACACCTCATAATAATCGCGTTTACTCAACTTTCAATCACTCTCCCAAAAAGCACGAATTCAATACTATTCATTCTACATTGTTTAGGTACTCTTCGCAACTTGTACTCGATGTCTTCCATAATATATTGTTTATACCTGTTTATTTTAAAAAAAGTCAAAGTCAAGAATAACCTGACTTTGACTTTTTCTGTCCTGATTAATTACTCTTTATCAGCCGTATCTTTATCATCTTCATCATCTACTTCTTGGTAGTCAGCATCTTCTACATCATCAGCTGAACCGCCTTCTGCATCGCCTTGCTGAGCTTGTTGCTCTTGCGCCATTTGCTCATACAATTTTGTAGTTAATGTTTGAACTTCTTCTTCAAGTGCTTCTTTTTTCGCTTTGATATCTTCCATATCTTCGCCTTCTAAAGCTTGTTTCAAAGCTTCTTTTGCATCTTCTGCTTTTTGTTTTTCTTCTTCAGAGACATTTTCGCCTAAGTCTTTAATCGTTTTATCTGTTGTAAAGACCATCTGATCTGCCTCGTTGCGAAGATCGATATCTTCACGGCGTTTTTTGTCTGCTTCTGCGTTTTCTTCAGCGTCTTTGACCATTTGGTCTATTTCATCATCTGAAAGTCCAGAAGAAGACTTAATTGTAATGGATTGCTCTTTGTTTGTACCTAAATCTTTAGCACGCACATGCACAATACCATTCGCATCAATATCGAAGTTCACCTCGATTTGAGGAACTCCGCGTGGAGCAGCCGGAATATCAGTTAATTGGAAACGGCCTAAGGTTTTGTTGTCAGAAGCCATTTCTCTTTCCCCTTGCAACACATGAATATCTACTGCTGTTTGATTATCAGCTGCGGTAGAGAACGTTTGTGACTCGCTTGTAGGGATAGTTGTGTTTCTCTCAATAAGTTTAGTAGTCACAGCACCCATTGTTTCGATGCCTAAAGATAATGGCGTAACGTCAAGTAATACTACATCCTTAACATCACCTTGCAGTACGCCGCCTTGAATAGCAGCTCCAAGTGCGACAACTTCATCCGGGTTCACACCTTTTGAAGGATCTTTTTTCGTTTCTTTTTTGATCGCTTCTTGTACAGAAGGAATACGAGTGGAACCGCCGACTAATAGTACTTTGTTAATATCATTCGGTGATAATTCAGCATCACTTAAGGCTTTACGAACCGGGTTCATTGTTTTTTCAACAAGTTCAGATGTCAATTCATCAAATTTAGCTCTTGTCAAGGTTAATTCCATATGAAGAGGACCAGCATCACCTGCAGTAATAAATGGCAGGGAAATTTGTGTTTGAGAAACACCGGATAAATCTTTTTTAGCTTTTTCAGCAGCATCTTTCAAACGCTGTGTAGCCATTTTATCCTGTGATAAATCAATGCCGTTTTCTTTGCGGAATTCAGCAACCATATATTCGATTACTTTCTCATCAAAATCATCTCCGCCCAGACGGTTGTCACCAGCTGTAGAAACGACTTCAAAGGTGCCATCGCCGATATCCAGAATAGATACGTCGAATGTACCTCCACCTAAGTCATAAACTAAAATAGTTTGATCTTCGTCTTCTTTATCAATTCCGTATGCTAACGCTGCTGCTGTTGGTTCGTTAATGATTCTTTCTACTTCCAGTCCTGCAATAACACCAGCATCTTTTGTTGCTTGACGCTCAGAATCATTGAAATAAGCCGGTACAGTAATAACAGCTTTTTCAACTTCTTCTCCAAGATAGTCTTCAGCGTAGGATTTTAAATGTTGTAAAATAATCGCTGATACTTCTTGAGGCGAATAATCTTTATCTTCAATTGTTTCTTTATGGTCTGTTCCCATATAACGTTTAATCGATTGAATTGTATTCGGGTTTGTAATTGCTTGACGTTTGGCTACTTCCCCTACTTGTCTTTCTCCATTTTTAAAAGAAACAACGGATGGAGTTGTTCGATTACCTTCCGGATTCGGAATAACTACAGATTCTCCGCCCTCCATTACAGTGACACAAGAGTTCGTTGTACCTAAATCAATTCCAATAATTTTACTCATTCTGTAAACTCTCCTTCTTTAACTAAAACTAAATTTATTTATTAACTTTAACCATTGCTGGTCGAATCACACGATCTTTTATCATATACCCTTTTTGCAGTTCTTCTACTACTGTATTAGAAGGCTTATCCTCTTCTTCCACTTGCATAACTGCATGATGTAAATTAGGGTCAAACTCTTCGTCTACAACCGTCATTGCCTCAATTTCTTCTGTCTTGAGCGCTTGTTGCAACTGATCGTAAACCATTTTCACACCTTCATAAAACCCCTGGTTTTCTTCTGATGATTCTGTTTGCAACGCTCTTTCGAAATTATCAAGAACGGGTAATAAATCGAGTGCTAAATCTTGTGATTTATACTTTCTTTCTGCTGCTCTCTCTTTTTCGGTTCTTCTTTTATAATTATCGAACTCTGCTTGAGTTCGCAGCATTTTATCTTTTAATTGATTGTTTTGCAGCAAGGCTTCATTTAATTCTTTCTGCAAAGGCGTTTCTGCAGTTTCTTCATCGTCGACAACTTCTGCTTCTTCAACGACATCTTCAGCTGCTTGTTCCTTTGTTTCTTCCTCGTCTGCTACATGAATATCTTTTTCTTGTTCCATAGAGTTTTCCTCCTCTTATACATTACCAGAATAAACTGTAACATGAATGCTGGACAAAATAAACTATAAACTACACACTTTCTATTTCCATTTTCCTCTGAATAAAACATCCGTCATTTCCGTTGATAATGCCTGCAGTAAAGTTATTACTTTTCGATATTCCATACGAGTTGGTCCTAACAGTGCAATCGTTCCAAATTGATTTCCATTCATTTTGTAAGAAGTCGTGATTAAACTAAACTGTTTAATCGCATCCACTTTATTTTCATTGCCAATGGTTATGTTCAATCCATCATGATCGGTTTTTAGCAATTTAATCATTTCTTCTTCATCTTCTAACATCGTATAAAATTGGTATATTTTATCAATGTCATTAAATTCAGGCTGCCTCATCATGTTTGATTGTCCTCCTACATACAGTTTCCCTGTATTTTCGTATTGGAGAACGGACGAGATATGATCATAAATAAGTTCATGATGCTGCAGATGCTGTTGCATAAGCGTATAAACTTCCGACTGCAGTCTATACTGAAGTTCCATAATAGGAATTCCGATCAAACGGTCATTTAAGATATTTACCATTTTTTCAAGTTCGGTAATCTCTATTCCAAATGGCAACGTAAAGAGTCGGTGTTCTACATGACCGGTATTGGTTACAAGAATCGCAACTGCAGATTGCTCTGATAAACGAACAATTTGTATTTGTTTCAATGTTGCATTCATTTCGTCTGGACCAAGAATAACCGCCGTATAATTTGTTAACTCTGAAAGAACCTCTGCAGATAATTGAACAAGTTGTTCCATTTCTAACATATTGCCTTGGATAATATCTTCCATTAAATGAAGCTCTTTCTCTTTTAAAGATGGCGATATCACATGATCAACATAATAACGATACCCTTTTTCAGAAGGAACACGTCCAGAGGAAGAGTGTGTTTTTACTAATAATCCCATTTCTTCCAAATCTGCCATTACATTACGAATGGTTGCTGCACTAAGGTTAATACCTTCTTTTTTAGATAAGGCACGCGAACCAATTGGTTTTGCTGTTGTAATGAAATCATCAATAATGGTTTGTAAAATCAGTAATTCTCTATCTCCCAACATGTTTTTTCACTCCTGTTAGCACTCTTCTCTAACGAGTGCTAATAATAAATTATCAAATCTCCATTTCTTTGTCAATAAGGAAGTTTTATTTTTAGAAAAGCAAGTCATTAGAAAGACCATCCTATATAAAAGAGATGGCCTTTCCAATACCTTAATCATCACTTAATTCTAAAACAGACATGAAGGCTTCCTGAGGAATTTCTACAGAACCAACCATTTTCATCCGTTTCTTTCCTTCTTTTTGCTTTTCCAATAATTTTCGTTTTCTGGTGACATCTCCACCATATAATTTTGCAGTTACATCTTTACGAACCGCTTTAATATTAGAACGGGCAACAATTTGGTTTCCTATTGCTGCTTGAACAGGGACCTCAAATTGCTGTCTCGGAATAAGCTCTTTTAATTTATCCACGATCTTCTTGCCGCGGCTGTGACTGAAGTCTCTGTGAACGATAAGAGATAGAGCGTCAATCGGCTCTCCATTTAATAAAATGTCCATTTTTACTAAGTCAGATACTTGATTGCCAACAAAATCATAATCTAAGGAAGCGTATCCCTTGGTGTGAGATTTAAGCTGATCAAAAAAGTCAAAAACAATTTCAGATAACGGAAGCTCATAGACTACATTGACGCGAACATCATCAAGATACTGCATGTCTATGAATTGACCCCGCTTCTTTTGACATAATTCCATGACCGGTCCAACAAAATCATTCGGAACCATAATATTAGCTTTTACAAAAGGCTCCAGCACTTCTTCAATCTCTTGTGAGTCCGGCATAAATGACGGGTTATCGACTTCAAAAACGTCTCCATCCGTTTTTTTAACTTCATAAATAACACTTGGTGCAGTGGTAATTAAACCAATATCATACTCTCTTTCAATACGTTCTTGAATGATTTCCATATGCAGTAAACCTAAAAAACCGGTACGGAACCCGAACCCTAAAGCTTGGGAAGTCTCTGCTTCATATTGCAGCGAAGAGTCATTTAATTCCAGCCGTTCCAGCGCATCACGTAATGGATTGTAGTCTTCAGCATTCACCGGATATAGTCCGCAATAAACCATAGGGTTTAACGTTTTGTATCCTGGCAACGGTTCGGTGGCCCCTTGTTCCACTGTTGTAATAGTATCCCCTACTTGTGTGTCTTTTACTTCTTTAATCGAAGCTGTAATAAATCCTACATCGCCCACTGTTAAAACATCTTTACTTACTGCGTTCGGGGTAAAAACTCCGGCCTCCTGCACTTCATATTCTTTTCCATTGGCCATCATCTTAATATTCTCCCCGACTTTCAATTGACCTTCTTTTACACAAACATAAGCAATAACACCTCGGTATGGGTCGTATAAAGAGTCAAAAATAAGCGCTTTTAGCGGACGTTCGTCTTCCCCCTCTGGAGGTGGAATTTGGTCGATAACGCGCTCTAATATTTCTTCAACACCAATGTTCTCCTTGGCTGAAGCTAAAATGACATCATTCGGGTCGATACCAACGATATCTACTAATTCTTGCGTCACTTTTTCTGTATCGGCATTGGGTAAATCGATTTTATTGATGACAGGGATAATTTCCAAATCATTATCTAATGCTAAATAAACGTTGGCCAACGTTTGTGCTTCTATTCCTTGCGCCGCGTCTACCACGAGAATAGCCCCTTCACAAGCAGCCAGGCTCCGGGACACCTCATACGTGAAATCGACGTGCCCAGGCGTATCGATTAAATGAAACGTATAGTCCTCCCCATTTTTACTTGCGTACTCCAATTGAACGGCATTTAATTTTATCGTAATACCTCTTTCGCGTTCCAATTCCATACCATCTAAAAATTGTGCTTTCATTTCCCGATTCGATAAAGCTTTTGTATTTTCTAAAATTCGATCAGCTAACGTTGATTTTCCGTGATCAATATGGGCTATAATCGAAAAATTGCGTACATTTCTTTTGTTTTGTACCATTCGATTTCTTCACTCCTTGAATTTCCATCTCGTCGAACTTTTTTTATTCACTTTCCCGATTATACCAACACTGCATAAGACTTTCAATCTTATTCAAACAGAGCAGGAAAGTTTTGTTAATTTTAACAATCATACATTTTTAGAAGTCAGTCTGTAAAAGAACCTTTCGTTAATTATTGAAATGAAACCATTTATCTGATAAAATAACGTAGTGCCTAATGTTAGTGATTGTTTTATTATTTGAAAAGAATCAAATAAGTGACCCATCGATCCCTAGGAGGTGATTTCATGGCTAATTTAAAATCTGCAAAAAAACGTGTAAATACGAACCAAAGCAAGCGTGAGCGTAACGTTGCTGTAAAGTCTAACATGCGTTTGAATATTAAAAAAGTAGAAAAATTTATTGATGCGAATGAAGTGGACGAAGCTAAAAAAGCTTACCATCATACCATTCGTACAATTGACAAAGCGGTCCAAAAAGGCGTCATTCATTCCAATAATGGAAACCGCCATAAAGCTAAACTTGCTGAGAGACTAAACCAAGTTACAGCGTAAAGTTAAAAACGATTCCTTCATCACAAGGAATCGTTTTTTATTTAAAAGCAACAGACAAATCCCTATTAGATCAGCTATCGGTTGTAACGCTGCTTTTTATTTATACAGGCCACTTTTTTAATAGCTTCGTATTAATTGATACAACAGCATTTCAAATGCAATGCTTTTATCCCTTTTCCCCCGCTTTATTTTTTCATCCGTTTCTGCCAACAGTTGCATGATTTTACTCAAGCTAGCTTCAGTAAAATATTTACTTCTTTGCACAGCTAATTGGGTAACATAGGGATGGACTTTTAAAACAGCTTTCATTTTATCCATATTATATCCTTTTTTCATATACAATTTCACTTGAAAGAGGACCCTGAATTGATAAGCCAACAAGGCAATTAAGCCAATCGGTTCCTCTTTCATTTTTTCCAAATCTTTAAACATTCCAATTGCTTTGGATAAATCCTTTTGAATAACTGCATCGACAAATTGCAAGGCATTCGTTTGATTTGTTGGAGAGATAACCAAGTCAGCTTCCTGTTTGGAAATAACTTCTTTTTCACCGGCATACAAAGCAAGTTTATTTAATTCTTTCTGCAGCCCGTATAAATCCGTTTGAAATGTATTGCCTAGCTTTTCATACGTTTCCTCTTCCAGCTGGACTCCTTCTGTCTTAGCCATTTGTTTTACAAAACCATGAAGCGCTTTGCCTTGAAGCGGTTGACACTCAATTGTTTCCGCTTGTTTTTTTAATTGTTTGGTAATTTTTTTACGGCCGTCCAACTTCTCATAAGGAGCGATTAACACTAGTGTCGTATAAGAGACTGGCTGCTCTAAATATTGCTCTAAAGCCTCTGTTTCATGGGTTACAAATATTTTATCATTTTTTGTATCAAGAAAACTCGGGTTTTCTGCAAAAATGAATTGGTGATCAGAAAAGAAAGGAAACGTTTCTGCATCGAGTATCACATCTTGAATAGCGGTTTCCCGCAGATCATATGTAGTAACAGCCTCTTCGTCTTCTGCTCGATTGTTAAAGGCTGTTTTCACCTGCTCCATAAAATAATATTCAGTTCCATACACTAAATATACAGCTGCTATCTTTCCTTCTTGTATATCTTTAAGTTGCTTGTGTTCCATCCTTCGACTACCTTTCTTTTGTCTTCTTTCCTAATCATAGCAAAAATTCCACTTTATTGATATACTGTACATAGAAACTTAGCCAAGAACAAGAAATTTAATTAAGGCTGGATTTTACTATTAATTTATTTTATACTAGGGATGAATGTAGGAGGGATGAACATGAACGAATTTGAAAAAGATCCACAAGAAAAATCAAATGATGTGCCGCATGCTTTAGCCGGTTTTATTGTTCCTTTAGTGTTCTTTTTGTTTATATTTGCTTTAGGATCAACCATCAGCTACATAAATTAAATAGAGTGAATCTAAAATGTTACCAATGCTGGTAACATTTTTTATTTAGAACGATTCAAATACGCCTTCTTCGCCTTTAAATCGATAGATGATCGCCCCATCTTCATCTGTTCGATACACGTTGATGTGATGTTTGCTTAAAGTATCCAATACCTCTTGATTAGGGTGCCCATACGTATTATTCTCACCAAGTGAAATCAAACCAATGCCTCCGCGGCTCTTTTCCGCAATTTTCTCATCTGTCGACGTATTACTGCCGTGGTGTGCTACTTTTAGAACATCCACCTCCAGCTCCGGATAATTTTTAATGATTTCCTTCTCTGTCTCTTTTCCGATATCGCCGGTAAATAACCAACGCAATCCGCCAATTTCTGTATAAAGAGCTAGCGAGTTATCATCTGCTGAATCCGTTTTAATTTTCGGTGAAACAACTTGAAAAAATTGATTTTGCAGTGTCAACACTTCATTGAACTCAGCTGTATATACATTTTCCCATGTTGTTCGCTTTTCTTCCGCCCATCCATAGTATTCGCTTGTAATGATGTTATGAACTGTGAAATCTTGTTGAATGAAGGAAACGCTTCCGTAATGGTCCAAATGCTCATGGCTAATAAATACAGCATCAATTTCTTGAATTCCCTGCCCCTGTAAATAAGGATGAATAACTTGCTGATACACATTTTCCGACGCTTCCATGGTGTCATAAGAAAAATGTGCTCCTGCATCATAAAAATAAACACCTTTCCGGTATGGCATTTCTATAATAAAAGCGTCTCCCTGCCCAATATCCAGCATGGTCACTGTCCCGTATGGAGATAAATAAGGACGAATCGCTAAGAATAGAATAAAAATACATAACCATAGCGATCTGCAAAACGCTTTAAACGGACGGCTATTTTCTAACCCGACCATCATAAAAATAAACAAAACATAGTAGAAGAAAACGACAGTGATATGCATATGGCTAAACGTAAAGGAAAAAGGAATGAACGAATCGAGATGCGTTATCCCTTGCATAATTTTGTCATGCACGAATAAGAATGGGTATTCCAACAACAGCAAAATTGTTTTAGGTAAAAAACTTGTACATAAAAATAAAAACATAAGAGGAATGACAAATAATGAAAAGTAAGGGACAACAACCACATTAAGAAGTATAGAAAGAGGCTGGAAATAAGAGAAGTAATGAAGCTGCAAAGGGAGAATAGCCATTTGAGAGACAAAACTAATTTTAAAAGCTGCTTCCGTTTTAGATCTGGATTGCTTTAGCCAATGTTGTGACAGAATAATTGCAAAAGTAACTAAAAAAGAAAACTGAAAACCTACGTGATAAATAATATGTTTATTGAAAAGTACTAACATAAGAAAGATAATGCTTATGACATCCGCATAGCTCATTTTTATTCTCCATTTGTTTAATAGAACAACAAACAAAGTCATTAAACTTGCTCGCCAAACAGAAGGCTGTCCTCCAGCTAACAAAGCGTAAAATGGCAGAAATACTAAGAAGAAGGATTGGACAAATTCTTTCGTAACTAATAAAATCCGTGTGAAAACAAAATATAGAAGCGCAATCATAATACCTACATGTAAACCGGAAATTGCCAGAACATGAGACAGTCCCCATCTTTGAAAGATATCCTTTATTGATTCTTCTAAAGCGGTATTCTCTCCTAAAATAAGCGTACTAAACCATTGATATGTTTCTTTCTCTAATTTGGAGGACGCTGATTTAAGCAGGAAAGACCGAAACTTGTATAGATATCCCAACCAGGAATGCTTCTCGCACTCTACTTCGTCTAAGGAAGGGACAATCATTTGGTAACGAATTTCTTCATGCCATAAATAATTTTCATAATCAAATTCATGCGGATTTGTAGCGGACTCAGGTACCACGATGTCTCCTGTTATCGAACATGAGGCACCTGCTTGGATTTGTTTACTATCATATTTTACATGGTCTTCAACAAAGTAAAGCAGTAAAATGTCACCATACTTCTCGCTCTTCAATGTAAATTCTACTTTTTTATCTGTTTGAACCGGAAAGTTTTTCACTTTTCCATGGAGAGTTACTTCATTTGGAGGTTCAGTAACTGCTGGAGGAGAAGGGGGAGGGAAGTAAAAATAAAAAAACACAACAACAGTAAAACAGAGGAGCAGTATACTCATTTTTAACTGACAAAACAAGAATAGGTACAATAACCAAATGAAATACAGTATAACAATAACATATACGTCATAAATAATACTGATGGCACTTGCTGTCGTACCTAAAGCTAAGATGTGCCAATTGTTTTTCAGCCCCATTCAACTATACATCGTCTCTCTCTAAACTTGGATCCAATTGTACGGAAACATCAGTTAAGGTTACTTGTTCTGTTTCCACATGAGATTCTTCAAGTAATTGAATGGCCAGTTCATGATTCCGATAGTTTTTTTCATAATAAATTTTGCTGATTCCTGCCTGAATTAATTGTTTCGTACATTGCAGACAAGGAAAATGAGTAACGTATAAAACAGTATCATTGGTAGGTACGCCAAACTTCGCGCATTGAAGTACCGCATTTGCTTCAGCATGGACCGTACGTACACAATGCCCATCTACAAGATAACAACCGTTATCAATACAATGATCCCCATCTGCTACACTTCCATTGTACCCGCTTGAAATAATTCTATTTTCCCTGACTATAATGGCACCAACCATTAATCTTGTACAAGTACTTCTTAGAGCAGCCACATGAGCTTGAGCCATAAAATATTGTTCCCAGGAAATACGATCCACATAATCACTCCTTGTCTTAATGATATGCTACTTCGTCTTTAAAGTTTTCCAATGTTTTCTCGCCAATGCCGCTTATTTCTAAAAAATCTTCATCACCTTTGAGCGGCCCATTTTCTTCAATATGCTGCAAAATGGCTTCTGCTTTACTCGGTCCAATCCCATTTAAAGATTCAATTTCTTCAAGGGAAGCTTGGTTGATCCTAACTGCAGCGCTGTCATCCCTGGCGCTGTCAGTTGCAGCTGATTCTGAGGAGTCGACCTGCTCTTTTCCTTCTTCTGGTACATAAATCAGCATTTCATCATGCACTTTTTCTGAGAGATTAATTTGCATTTCGTCTGCTTCTTTCGTAAACCCTTCTGCAGCGTCTATAGCATCCTCCACCCGGTTATCCTCTTTCATTTCATAAACTCCAGGAGCAGTTACTTCCCCTTTTACATCCACCATGTAGGTACTTGATTTATCTATCTCGTCCGTTTCATTTGTGTCTTCTGTTTCTATTGCTGAGTTATCAGGTGCATTATTTAAAGGGTCTTGTTCCGTTTGTGCTGTTTCAACTTTTTTATTTTCTTCCCGCTGAAAAAAGATAAAAAAACCCACAGCAGCTACCAAGACAGTAATTCCTACAATATATCGCTTGATATAATGCATTAACATATGTTTTCTCTCCTTTATCTTATTTTCCACTTCATTTGTTATTATAGAGAGAAAATAATGATTTGTACAATCAGTAAAAATCAATTTTAAGCTGTATTAGTCGATTATTTTTGTGCTAAAACAAAAATTCGCTGTTTATCTTGATCGATTTCATGATTTTCAGTATTAAAATCAGCATAAAATTCAATTTTAGTAAATCCAGCTTTTTTTAAAGTCGAGGCATACAAATCTATCGCAAACGTCTGTTGATAATGGTATTCATCGTATCGTTCATACTGTCCATTTTGCTTACGAACAAAAAAAGTAATAAAGTGGTGCATCTCACCTTCTTTTGCTCCTGCTTCGCACTCCCAAATATATGCCAAATCATCCATCACATCTGAAAAACGCTGGTCAACTAACTGTTCTGTTACATACGGCAAATGATGGACGTCAAAAATAAACAAGCCATCTTTCTGTAAACTCCGATATACGTTTTGACATACTGTTTCAATGCCCTTTTTTTCGGTTACGTAATTCATCACGTCACAGTAACTCACGCACACATCAATGTCTTCAAAACCTTGTAAATTTCTTATATCCTGTTGCACCCAAAAAACGTGTTTCTTTTGTTGAACAGCTTTTTGGTTTGCTTCAGCGAGCATAGTTTCAGATACATCAACCCCTGTCACATCAAACCCGCTATCGCTCAATCGGAGGGTGATTTCTCCTGTACCACAACCGAGGTCTATCATTCGTTTTCCTGAAACGTTGTAATAATCAACCATCTTTTTTGTAAAACTCACCCATTCGTCATATGGAGCGTGTTGCATGAATTGGTCGTAGACAGTTGCTAAATTTTGATAGGCTTCCATTTATAATTCCTCTATCGATACTTCGTCAGCATCTCCCCAAAGTCTTTCCAAATTATAATGAGGCCGTTCATCTTTATGGAAAATATGACAAACTACATCGTTCATATCCAACAAAATCCAGCGTCCTTGCTCAAAGCCTTCCATTCTTCGAACATCGAAATCTTCCTCTTCCATTTTGTCTTTCACATGTTTGGCGATAGCTTGTACTTGACGTTCATTATTTCCATGGCAAATGACATAATAATCTGTAATAGGGGTTAACTCTCTCATATCTAAAATCACACAATCGCTCGCTTGACGGTCTTCGCATACTTCAACTATAGTACTTAATAAATTTTTATTTTCTGTCAATACTCGGACTCTCCTTCGATTTTTGTGTCAAGTAATTATACGCCTCAAGTGTGTCAGGATGTACGGTAGCATCTTGATTCATTAAATGAATAATAGTACTTTTCAACGCTTTTCGTGCAGCCGTTTCTACATTTTGAAAAGATAATTTTCTTATTTCGTCAATCCCTGGGATGTTTCTTTCGGGTTCAGTAAAATCGGCTGTGAATACAATATATTCTACTATCGACATCCCCGCTCGGCCTGTCGTATGATAGTAAATGGCATTGATAATATCCGTATTTTCGATATGAAATTTATCGCGTATAATTGCTGCAGCTACCGGTCCGTGCCATAATTCATGATGATAATTTAATAAATTGGCATCAATTTCATAATACCTGATATTTTCTTTCAAGCATTCTTTCGACAAGCATTTAGCGTAATCATGGAAGATGGCTGCTATTTCTACCGCTTCTGCTGGTACTTCATAATGTGCCGCCAGTTTTCTAGCAGTTTCCAGTACGCGAACGCTATGCTCATATCTGTCGTTCGACAGTGCTTCTTTTACTTTTTCTGTTAAATAGCTTACGTTCATTTATGATAATCCTTCCTGTAACAATACACTTCATGAGGCAGAAAATACTTCATACTACGGCCCGATTTCATCTGTTCCCGGATATAAGTAGAAGAAATATCAATTAAAGGGACCGTTGCTTGCTGAACCATATAATCTGTCGTCCAATCATAATGCGGTCTTTTTACACCTATAAAAGTAATTAATTCCATTAGTTCATCAATTTTTTCCCATTTTGGCAAATACTCAACCATATCGCCACCAATAATGAAATAAAACGTGTCATCTAAATGATGTTGCACAATATTTTTTACTGTATCAATCGTGTACGATTTGCCTTGTCTTTTTAATTCCATATCTTTTACTGCAAAACCAGGAGTTTTATCCACCGTGCGCTGCAGCATTTCAAGACGTTCAGACGGAGAAAAATAAGCCTGTGCTTTATGTGGAGGTTCGTTCGTTGGAATAAACCAAATTTCATCCAGTTCAAATTGATATTTGACTTCTTCCGCAATGATAAAATGACCAATATGGGGAGGATCAAACGTGCCTCCAAATAATCCAATTTTCTTCATTACATCACCTAATTCGGCAATTCGATTGTTTTATTTTCAGCAGATGGTTTATATAAAACGATATTATTGCCAATGATTTGAACAACCGTTGCTTCCGCTGCTTGTTCTAATTGTTCTGCAACTGTCTTTTTGTCCTCTGAGCAATTTTGCAAAATACTTACTTTCATTAATTCATTTTTTTCTAAATAATCATGGATTTGATGAATCAAATTATCATTAACGCCTTGCTTTCCTACTTGAAATACGGGCTTCAAATGATGTGCTTCTTTTCTTAAATAGCGTTTTTGTTTGCCTGTTAGCATGAGTTATCGACCTTCCAATATTGATTGTAGTTGTTCATTTAATCCTTGCATATCCGGAGTGAAGCCGGTCCATATTTCAAAAGCCGCTTGAGCTTGATACAGCAGCATGGTATGGCCAAAATGAATGTTCGCTCCCAGCCGTTCAGCTTCCATTAAAAACTTCGTGTGAATCGGCTGATAAACAATATCACTTACAATTGCTGCAGGTTTTACTTGCTGTAAAGGGATAATCGATTCATCTGTATTTGGATTCATACCGACCGAAGTTGTGTTGATAATAATATCGTATTGTTCTGTTGTCTTTTCCGTTTCTAGTAGGTCAATCACTGAGTGACGCTCTTGTACAAACGAAACAGCTTTTTCGATGGTGCGATTGGAAACGGTAATATTCAGGTAGCCTTTTTGAATCAACCCATGGTAAATCCCTTTGGCCGCCCCACCTGCTCCAATGAGTAAAATGGAATGATCTTTCGTTACTTCTGGATATGCTTGCTCTAATGACTTTACATAACCAATACCATCTGTATTATAACCTTTCCATTTTCCTTCTGTACAAATTACAGTATTCACTGCTTGTATATTAGCAGCACTTTGGTCTAATTCATCTAAATACGGCAGTATCGTTTCTTTGTATGGCACTGTTACATTAAAACC
>Ga0079226_10000236_pt1 | contig 37072 bp, 31 predicted proteins | sample Poulit2014_FD_76345 | JGI IMG/M metagenome (GOLD analysis project Ga0079226, IMG submission 76345) | Agricultural soil microbial communities from Georgia to study Nitrogen management - Poultry litter 2014 | ecosystem: Environmental > Terrestrial > Soil > Agricultural land | place: USA: Georgia...
CAGCCTTTCATTAAAAAATACATATAGGTAAAGGCTTCGCCCACGCTGGTGCCAAGGGTAAGGGTGCCGTGGTGGCGCAGCAGCATCATGGTGCTAGTGGCGCCTAAATCGGCAATCAGGCGTTCGCGTTCTTCAAGGTTTAAGGCCACGCCTTCGTAATCGTGAAAGCTTAAGTGGCGCAGGCACAGCATGGCGGTTTGGCTTAGTGGTAAAAGGCCTTCGGGGTGGGCACTCACGGCCACGCCATCGGGGGCGTGCAAGTGCAGCACTGCTTGGGCATCTTCGCGGGCCATGTGCACGGCGCTGTGAATGGTAAAGCCGGCAGGGTTAATGCTGTGCTTGGCGTGTGCATCAACAATGTTGCCTTCTTGGTCTACCTTTACTAAGGAGGAAGCAGTGATCTCTTCGAACAGCAAACCATATGGGTTAATTAAAAAATGGTGCTCGGGGCCGGGCACGCGGGCGGATAGGTGGGTGAACACGAGGTCGTCCCAGCCGTAATGGGCCACCAGTTGGTAGGCAGCGGCCAGTTCTTTGCGTACGTGCCATTCTTCTTTTGTGTAGGGTGTTGCAGGCATAAGGCATCCTTTTTTGTGTTGTTGTGGTGGGGCATGGCCAGCAGTTTGCGCTTCGTTGATTCAGATCATGTAGCTCGCCATCAGCTTACGTACAGTTAAGCTTACAAGATACTAAGGAGTATGTGCTATGGATTTTTCCTATTCGCCACGCACACAAGCGTTTCGCCAACGTGTGGGCCACTTTATGGAGGAATATGTGTTGCCATATAACGGCCAGTGGCATAGCGAGGTGGCAGCGGGGCGCTTCCCCTTAACGCTAATAAACGATTTAAAAGCGTTGGCCCATTACGAGGGGTTGTGGAATTTGTTTTTACCTTCCTTGCAAGAAGGCCAGCCCGGCCAAGCCTTAAGCAATATGGAATATGCGCCCGTGGCCGAAATTATGGGCCGGGTGCCATGGGCTTCGGAAGTGTTTAATTGCAGCGCCCCCGATAGCAGCAACATGGAATTGCTGCAATTGTTTGCCAACGAGGAGCAAAGCGAACGCTGGTTAAACCCTTTGCTGGCTGGGGAAATCCGTTCATGTTTTGCCATGAGCGAGCCCGATGTGGCCTCTTCGGATGCCACCAATATGCAAACTAGCATTCGCCGTGAAGGTGATGAATATGTGATCAATGGGCGCAAGTGGTTTATTAGTGGGCTTAGCCACCCCAACTGCCGTGTGGCCATTGTGCTGGGCGAAAGCGATGCCCGCTCAGAGAGCCTGCATGGCCGCCACAGCATGGTGCTGGTGCAGCTAGATACTGAGGGGGTGGAAGTTGTGCGCGATATCCCCATCATGCATCACCACTCTGCCGAGGGGCATGGCGAGTTGTTGTTTCGTAATGTGCGCGTGCCACGCAGCCACTTGTTAGGTGAAGAAGGCGCTGGGTTTGCCATGGCCCAAGCCCGTTTAGGGCCTGGCCGTATCCACCATTGCATGCGCAGCATAGGGCAGTGCGAAGTGGCCTTAGAGTTGATGCGTGAGCGCGCTGTTGAAAGGCGCACTTTTGGCAAATACCTAAGTGAATACGCCAACATTAGCGATTGGATAGCCCATTCACGGCTAGAAATAGACCAAGCGCGCTTGTTGGTGTTGCAGGCAGCTTGGCAAATAGACCAGCACGGCGCCCAAGCTGCACGCACTGCGGTGGCTGGCATTAAAGTGGTGGTGGCGCAGTTGCAAACCCGTGTGCTCGACCGTGCCATGCAAGTGTTTGGCGCCATGGGCTTGGCGCCCGATACACCGCTAAGCTTTTTATGGACATGGGGGCGGGCCATGCGCGTGCTTGATGGCCCCGATGAAGTGCACTTGCGCACCGTGGCACGGCAGGAGTATGCCCAGGCCCGTGAACAACTTGGCCAACACAGCCATTTTTTTACCCGCCAGGTGTAATGTAGGCCCTGCGGCGCCAATCGCTTTTAACTTTTTTTAGCCAAAGGCTTTATACTGTGCTCGTTTTTTCTCGAACCCTTTCGGAGCATAGGTAGTTATGAGCGAACAAGCCGCTGGCAAAGATCGCATTTATGCCCAACAGCAAAGCGTGGTGGAACGCTTTCGTTTCGACGAACAGGTGGCGGGGGTGTTCCCCGACATGATCCGCCGCTCGGTGCCGGGCTACAACACCATTATTGATATGATCGGCGTGCTGGCCAACCGTTATGCCCAGCACAACACCACGCTGTATGATCTTGGCTGCTCGTTAGGGGCGGCCACCTTAGCCATGGCGGCATCGTTGCCCCCCGAGCGGGGCAACCGCTTTGTGGCCGTGGACAATTCCGCAGCCATGATACAGCAGGCACAGCAAAACCTATCGGCCACCTTGGCGGGCCACCAGGTGGAATGGCGCTGCGAGGATATTCTTACCACAGAGTTTGCTGCCACGTCGGTGGCGGTGCTCAATTTCACCCTGCAATTTGTGCCGAAAGCGCACCGCGATGCTTTTATGCAGCGTTTAGGCGCCGCCATGCAACCCGGCGGTATAGTTATTTTATCGGAAAAAATTGCCTTCCCTGAAGCCGAAGAAGATGCGCTGCAGCAGGCCTGGCACCACGATTTTAAGCGCGTGAACGGTTACAGCGATTTAGAAATTAGCCAAAAGCGTGCGGCCATTGAAAACGTGCTGATCCCCGAGCCCATTGCTGCCCACGAGGCGCGCCTGCATGCGGCGGGCTTTACCAAAGTGCACCTGTGGTTTCGTTGTTTTAATTTTATTTCTTTAGTAGCGGTGCGTTAATGCAAGAATTACACGATTACTGTGCCAGCATGAGCGCAGCCTTTGCCAACGGCCCGTTGGCGCCCTGGCACGATACCCTGATGGGCCTTACCGAAGAGCGTTTGTTTACCCACCCCCATGGCGATTTAAAGCGTTGGTGGGCGGCGGTGCAAAAATTGCCCCGCGAGGGCCAGTTGGTGCTAAACAGCAACTGGCTTAAAGTAGGTGAACGCAGTGCCAGTGCTGCCACCAACGAGCAAATTTATGCAGGTTTGTGGGGCTTGCGCCCTTGGCGCAAAGGGCCTTTTAATTTTTTTGGCACCGAGGTGGAAACAGAGTGGCGCTCGGATTGGAAGTGGGAGCGCGTATTGCCGCACATTGCTCCGCTTAAAAACCGCCGCGTGCTTGATGTGGGCTGCGGCTCGGGCTACCACTGCTGGCGCATGTATGCCGAGGGGGCACGCCAGGTGCTAGGCATTGATCCCACCCTGTTGTTCATGCTGCAGTTTTATGCCATTAAGCGTATGCAGCCCAGCATGCCGGTGTGGTTTGCGCCCCTGCGCATGGAAGAATTGCCCGCCAAACTCGAAGGTTTCGACAGCGTGTTTTCCATGGGGGTGCTGTATCATCGCCGTTCGCCCCTAGACCACCTGCTAGAACTGCGCGATGCCTTAAGGCCAGGTGGCCAGCTGGTGCTAGAAACCTTAGTAATAGAAGGGGCCGATAACGAGGTGTTGATGCCAGAAGACCGCTATGCAGCCATGCGCAATGTGTACTTTTTGCCCAGTGTTGCTATGTTGTGCCTATGGTTGCGCCGTTGTGGTTTTAGCAACCCGCGGGTGGTAGATGAAAACGTGACGACCATTGAAGAACAAAAATGCACGCCGTGGATGCAGTATCAATCCTTAGAAGATTTTTTAGACCCAAACGACCACAGCAAAACCCGTGAGGGTTATCCTAGCCCCCGGCGCGCCGTGATCTTGGCAGAAAAACCCAACAAGTAGGAGCTTGCGATGGAATGGTGGTGGATGCTTGCGGGCGCGGCCCTTTCTGCTGTGTTTACCTTAATGCTGCTTGGCCTGTGGGTGCAGTTTGTAGTGCGCCCAAGCCTAGTGCGTGAAGTGGAAAAAGTGATAGCGCAAGAGGCACAAAAGGCGGCAGAGGTAATTGCCACACGGGTGGAGGTGGCAGTAAAGAAAGGGTTGGTGGATGGGGTGAAAGCATTGCCCTCGCGCGATGTGTTGCAAGACACCACGCGCACCTTGGCCAAAACCAGCGCCGAAATTATGGAAGAACGCATTAGTAATATTTTTCGCCCACGGCGCGGCGGCAAATAGTATTAGTAGCGGTGCCCCGTAACAAAACGTAATAACAGCACCACACAGCCAAGGGTTACGGCTGCCACGGTGTGTTCGGCGGCGCTAAAGGCGGCAGTGAAAGCAAACTGCCCTTGCCACAAGGGCACGGCTAAGCCAAAGCACAGGCCTGCGGCCACTAAACTCAGCAGGTCGCGCAACCTTTCGCGGCGCAGGGTAAGTTTTAAGGCAGCCATTTCATCGGCTAAATCTTCGTGGCGCAGCCGCTGGTGGGCCATTTCTACTTCTAGCTTTTCTATCGTGCTTGGCAGTGTGCTAATGTGCTGAAACCAGGGTTGGTCTTCGCGGCGCAATAGGGCTAGCAGCTCATCTAAGCGGGCGTAACGGTCTAACCAATGGCGCAATACGCTCCACAAACTAAATTCGCTAATGGTGTCGTTAATCAGTTCGAGCTGTTCCTCTGGGGCCAACACGCGAACAACTTCGCGGCTGGGGGTGGTGGCATTGGGCGCTAGCCACCAATGCAGCATGGCGCCTAGCTCGCCGCGCACGCGCACACTTACATAGCCGTCAAATTCGGTAAGTACTTCCACGCCATCTTCGTGCAGTAGAATAAAAAATACATCATCGGGTTTTTCGATACGCACCCGGATAACGGTGCCATCTAGGGCACTTAGGCGCTCTTTGGCGGCGCCTTCACGCAGGAGCACCTCATTGAGTAATATTTCTAGGCCCTGCAACAACAGGGTGCGGCTAAAACTTGATCGAGTGTAGGTTGCCATTAATTAATCATTCGGTTGTTATGTTAGGGCATCGAGCCATTTTACCGGCTTTACAAATGTTGTAGGGCAAAGAAAACAAAACGAACAGCAATAATGCCATACCCAACGGCAAAGCTGCATTGTAATATGGCTGCCCCCATGTAGGTTGAGCCCTTTTATCCCTGCATGTACACCATGCCATGCCCTCCGTATGGTGTAGGTAATCAGCCCAGGAAGGGAGCGAGAATAACAATGTTAGAAGCAATTTACTCACACCCAGATTTTTGGCGCTACGTGAGCATTCCGGTGGTGGCTGCTTTAGTGGCTTGGGCCACAAACTGGATAGCGGTGCAAATGACGTTTTACCCCATCGAATTTTTTGGCATTCGCCCAATTTTTGGTTGGCAAGGGATTATTCCCTCGAAGGCTGAAAAAATGGCAGGCATTTTGGTGGATCAAACGCTTTCTAAAATAGGCAGCATCGATGAATTTTTCCAGCAAATGGAACCCGAAAAAATAGCCGAGCACTTAACCCGCAGCATTCAATCGAATATTGTGGAATACACCGACGAAGTGATGACCGAGCGCAACGCGGTGCTGTGGGAAAACCTGCCCTTAATGGTGCGCCGCCAAGTGTATGGCCGGGCGCGCAAAGCCATCCCCAAGGTAATGGATAACCTGGTAGACGAAATTAGCGAAAACGTAGAAGCCCTGGTGGATTTAAAGCACATGGTGCAAACCCAAATGCGCGAAGATAAGGGCCTGATGGTGAAGATGTTCCGCGAAGTGGGGGATCCAGAGTTCCGTTTTGTGATCAACTCGGGCCTGTATTTTGGCTTTTTGTTCGGCATGATCCAGCTGCCTATATTTATCTTTTTCCCCCAAGGGTGGATTTTGCCTGTGGGGGGGTTAATTATTGGTGCCATTACCAACTGGCTTGCACTGAACATTATTTTCCGCCCTGTGAAACCCATTCCTGTAGGGCCACTGCGCATTCAGGGGCTGTTTTTAAAGCGCCAAAAAGATGTGGCTGAGAACTTCGCCCGCCTTACCACAGAAGAAGTGGTAACGCTGCAAAACATTATGCAGCAGGTGGTGTATGGGCCGCGTGCTGATCGCACCAAGGCACTGATCAAGCGCCATATGCGCCCCTTGCTTGAGGGCGGCGTGGTGCGCACAGCAGCACAGCTTACTGTGGGCCCTGGCGGCTATGCTGATCTTAAAAAATCGGTGGAAGAAAAGGCGTTAGACCTTGCCGTTATTCCCTTTGAAGACCCTGTGTTTAACCGCGAACGCGGTGCCACTGTGGAGCGCATCATGTGCGAGCGCATGCAAGAATTATCGGCGGCAGAGTTCCAAGATTTGCTGCGCCCTGCCTTCCAAGAGGATGAATGGATTCTTATTACTGTGGGGGCCGTGCTAAGCATGGGTGCGGGTTTCTTGCAATTGTTTGTGATCTTTGGGCACTAGTGGGGCTGCGCTATGTGGAGCACTATTTTGCTAACAGCGGTGGTAACGGCATTGTTTACTGTGCTGTTGGCAAGTGTGTTGGTGATGCTGTTTTTGGTGCCCCACATTGAAAAGAAAGTTGATCGCCGCCTTAAGCGCACTGCCACAGAAATAGAACAAAGTTTGCGCCACCGCGCCACCTCCGTGTTTCGCACGCGCAAGCACCTTGCCAAGGGCATTGGCGATCTCTTCAACCGTACTAGCCCCATTGGCCCTAGCGAAAAACCTTTGCCACCTTTATTAGGCGATGGCGAAGGTGGCGGGCAAGGTGATAACGAAAAATAAATGTTGCCTTGTTAGACAAAAAAGCCTTTCTGCACTAACAATTCTCCTATAATGACTGCCTATTCAGTTTGCGCTGATTCACATCATTGTATTCTCGCGGCGTTGCTGCCGTGGGTGCCTCAAGGAGAGTTCCACCATGCCCGAGCATAAGAATGAGGAGCTAAGTGAGCTCCTAGAGCAAGAAGATGGCCAGCAAAGCTCTTCTGGCCATGGCCCGTTAGATCTTCGCAAATACACCCAGCAAATTTGGTTAGCAGGCTTAGGCGCGTTTTCAAAAGCCGAAGAAGAGGGCGGCCGTTTTTTTGAAGCATTGGTAGATACAGGTAAAGATCTAGAAGCCAAAACACGTTCAGCAGAAGCTAAGGTTGATGAGCTGCGTGAAAAGGTGCGCCGCCGTTCGGGGGAAACCATGGAAAAAATGGAGAAGGCCTTTGACGAGCGTTTGAGCAAAGCATTATCGCGCTTGGGCTTAGCTAACAAGCACGAGGTAGACAACCTTAAAAAACGTATCGAAGAGCTGCAAAGCGAGCTTAAAGATAAAGACAGCAAGTAAGCAAGAAAGTACAAAATTGTAGCAAGCACCACTATCCCCTTAGTGGTGTATCTTTAAGGAGCTTCATCTTCTGAAGCTCCTTTTTTATGCGCAAAAACAGGCTGCTTATTAAGTGGGCAAAACGGGGTTTTGTGCAAAAAACCAACAATGTGTGCGGCGCTATGTTCCATGTAGGTTCCACGGCATTGTGCTCACGTTACCCACAAAGTTATCCACAGAAAGTGTGGATAAACCCAGTTGTTTTTAGCCATGCAAATAAAGTTGTGCACAAACTAAAATGATCTGTATCTAGTTTTGCGCTGCTTTTTTAAACTGCGCCCTAGGCGCTTTTATTATGCTAAGTGGTTGATTTTAAGATTCTTATTTTTCGCTCAAAAAAATAGCAAACGCCCCTAGGGTGGTTGACAAAATATTTCTCACTAACAGTTCACCGTTTATGCACAAAGTTATCCACAGCCTGGTTGCGTGGCGTAGTATATATGGAGAAACTTATTAACAAGTGAAAACTAGCACTTAGCAGCCATATTTGTTCTGCCAAACGAGGTGCTGCGTTTAAGAATTAGCCTAACTGGCTGTGTGCTGGGGCAATCAGGGCAATGGCATAAAAAAAGCGGCCCGTGGGCCGCTTTGAAGCAAATAGGCTTAGAGGCGATATTGGCCGCTATCCACACCTTGTTGGATTTCTGGGGTGAGCTTAACGTAAGCCTCTTCGTTAGGTAGCAACACATACACATCGTCGCTTACTTTGTTGAGGTCGTACTTGTGTTCTTTCAGCTCAGTTTTAAGGTGCTTGAAAGTGCCCGTGGCTTCAAACTGGTCGGTTTTAATGCGCAAAAACAGGGGCACGGCATAGGGGGGCAGTTCGCCCTTTAGGTAGCGGGTTAGCTCGCCTAAATCCATATCAGCGATGGTTTTGCCATCACTTAAGCGCAGCTGCGCCATGCCTGCACGGCCCTCCGCCGTTGGGATTTCCACACCGTACACAACAGATTCAGCAATGCCTTCGTAGGTGTCTAAAATGTGTTCCACTTCTGTGGTGGAAACGTTTTCACCTTTCCAGCGGAAGGTGTCACCCAGGCGGTCTACAAACTGGGCGTGCTTAAAACCAATGTCGCGCATTAAGTCGCCAGTGTTAAACCAAGCATCGCCTTTTTTGAACGCGTTGCGAATGATGGTTTCTTCGGTTTTGCTTTTATCGGTGTAGCCATCATAGGGGCTGCGCTTGGTAATTTTGCCCACCATCAAGCCTGCTTCCCCTTTTTCTACTTTAATTAAGAAGCCGTTTTTATCGCGCACAGGCTCTTCACTATCGCGGTCGTATTTCACAATTGCATAGGGGATGGGGCTGTAGCCCACTGTGTTATCGAAGTTAAACACGTTGGTGAAGGCCACGTTACCTTCAGAGGAACCATAAAGCTCAACCACGCGTTCGATGCCGAAGCGTTCTTTAAAGTTTTTCCAAATGCTTGGGCGCAAACCGTTGCCTACAATTACATGCACTTTGTTGTCGGCATCGTTGGCTTGCTCGGGGCGTTCGTGCAAATAGCGGCACAGTTCGCCCACGTAAGCAAACGAGGTGCAATCGTATTCACGGATGTCGTCCCAAAAGCGGCTGGCTGAAAAACGGCGCGCCAGCTGCACGCTAGCGCCGCCTGCCACTACCGAGGCCCAGCCCACCACAATGCCGGTGGCGTGGTAAAAGGGCAGTGTGGCATACAGGCGGTCGGTGTTGGTTAGGCGCACAGCGGCAAAACCAAAGGCGTTATAGGCTTTTTCCCAACGGCCGTGGTTAAACACCACCGCCTTAGGCAAGCCTGTGGTGCCCGAGGTGTAAATGTAGAAGAGTGGATCCTTTAAACGGTTGTTGGCCGATTCGGGCGGGTTGTCGGTGCCAAAAGCTTTAAGCTCTGCGCCAATATTCACGTAGCCTTCAGGCACGGTGCCAGGGGAGGCGTAAGTGTCTTGGTCGGCCCAGCAGAAGAATTTATCGCTATCAAGCTGAAGTTCTGCGCGCACTTCCTCAACAGTGGCTACGTGCTCGGCACCCACCACTAATAGCTTGGGTTCTACTAGGTTAACGCTATGGATTAACACGCGCCCCCGTTGGGAGGTGTTCACCAATGCGCAGCACACGCCAATTTTCGCAGCGGCCAACACCGTGGTGAGTAGTTCTGGGCGGTTATCGATATTTACTGCTATAACGTCGCCGCGTTGTAAGCCGAGGCTCTGGAAATAATACGCAAGCTGGTTAGCCCAGGCGTTAAATTCACGATAGGTATAAAAGCGCCCTTCAAAGCCAACAGCAATGCCATCGGGTGTCTTTTCTGCCGCTTGTTGAAAGCGAATATCTAGGCCCTGGCGTTTGCTAGTGTTGGATGATTTGCCTAGCACGGCGCCGCGAAGCAGGCCTGGAAAATTGGGGGCTAGCTCTGGCACTTTGGCTAATAGCTTTGGCAGGGTAATTACGTCGTTATTGCGGCTCATTGTTACTCCACTCATTTATTTTTTTTAAGTGAATGCCTGTGAGTGTCGGCGTCGACAGCACTGCAAGGTGTTGGGGTTAAAAGAGGAACCTTACCTGCCGCTGTGTGCGCCAAGCAAGGTCGTACCTTGTTACTTATCTGCTTCCGCTGCTATTGACAACAGTACTTGTTTGCTTTTTACCTGTTCGTTAGCGTTTACATGAATGTTTTCCACCACGCCATCCATATCGGCTTGCAAACTGTGCTCTATTTTCATCGCCTCAAGCAGCACTAGTGTGTCGCCTTTTTGCACATGCTGCCCCACCGTACAATGAATAGCGATAATGGCGCCATCCATGGGCGCGTTAAGCACACCGGTGCCTTGTGCATCTGCGCTATTGGCAGGTGCATAAGTGTGGCGCTCAAAACGCCATTGCTGGGTGCCTAGGGCAAGCCACAGTTCGTTGCCGTTTTGCTGCCAATAAAACGGTTGCCGGTAGCCATTAATGGTAAGGCGATCGCCGGCTAGGGTGAGGGTGAAGTTTGCCCCTTGCGTGCTTGCATGCCATTGGTTGTGTGTTTGCGTAAGCGTTACGCTGTGTTGCGCTTCGCCCAAGGCAAGCTGGGTGCGGTGCGGCAGGGTGGCGCTAAGGGTGTCGCCTTGCCAATGTGGCTGCATTAACACCGCTGCGGCGGCCCAAATGTGTGGCGCTGCAGTGGGGGTGAAGTGCAGGGTTTCATCTTCTAAAAAGCGCGTGGTGGCTTGGCCTTCAATAAAGGTGGGTTGTTGCAGTATGGCTTCTAAAAAGGCGCGGTTATCTTGCAGCCCTAGTAGTTCTGTGTGCTGCAGGGCGCGGATTAAGCGGCGGCGTGCCACTTCGCGGTTGCTGCCATAAGCAATTACCTTGGCCAGCATTGGGTCGTAATAAGCGCTAATTTCGCTGCCGGCATGCAAGCCGTGGTCCACGCGCACCCCTTCCCCCGTGGCGGGTTGCCAGTGGCTAATGGTGCCGGTTTGCGGCAGGTATTGTTGGCTTGGATCCTCCGCGTATAAGCGCACTTCGATTGCGTGGCCCGTAAGTGTAATGTCCTCTTGCTGAAGTGGTAGGGGTTCGCCTGCGGCCACTAGCAGTTGCCAGGCCACTAAATCTTGCCCAGTGATGAGTTCAGTAACGGGGTGCTCCACTTGCAGGCGGGTGTTCATTTCGAGGAAATAAAACTGCCCATCCTCATCAAGCAAAAACTCCACCGTGCCAGCGTTGCTGTATTGGCATGCCTTGGCTGCTAATACAGCGGCTTCGCCCAGGGCTTTGCGCAATGCTGGGGTTACCGCGGGCGAGGGGGCTTCTTCCACCACCTTTTGGTGGCGGCGTTGGATAGAGCAATCCCGCTCGCCTAAGTGCACCACGTTGCCGTGCTGGTCGCCAAACACTTGCACTTCGATGTGGCGGGGGTTAAGCAGGGCGCGTTCGATAATGAGCTTGTCGTCGCCAAAGGCGCTTTTGGCTTCTTGCCGTGCGCTGCGAATTTGTTCTTCTAATTGGCTTATGTCGGTGATTAAGCGCATGCCGCGGCCACCACCGCCTGCCGAGGCTTTCACCATCAGCGGCGTGCCAATTTCTGCTGCTGCTTTGATCAGTGTGGCATCGCTTTGTTCTTCGCCTTGGTAACCAGGCAAGCAGGGCACGCCGGCTGCCACCATGGCGGCCTTAGAAGCCTGCTTAGACCCCATTAAGGCAATAGCTTCGGCACTTGGGCCAATAAAGGTAATGCTGTTATCGGCGCAGGCTTGGGCAAAATCGGCGTTTTCCGACAAAAAACCATAACCGGGGTGAATGGCATCGGCATTAGCCATGGTGGCGGCATTAATAATAGTGTTGATGTTTAAATAGGATTGTGCCGCCTCGGAGGGGCCAATATATACCGCTTCGTCGGCTAGCATGGTGTGGCGGGCATTGCGATCGGCGTCGGAATATACCGCCACAGTGCTGTAGCCCTGTGCTTTGGCTGTGGTAATTACGCGGCAAGCAATTTCGCCACGGTTAGCAATAAGAATTTTGTTCATTCTTCATCCCCCTCGGTGGCCCAAGCAGGTGGGCGTTTTTGCATGAAGGCAAGGGTGCCTTCGGCGCCCTCGGCGCTTTGTACGGCGGCGGCAAAAGCGTCGGCGCCATCATCAAGCACTTGTTGTAGCGGGTTGTTTAAGGTGTTAAACAGCAGCGCTTTAGTGGCGCGGTTAGCGTACGGTGCACATTGGCGCACGCGCTTGAGTGTGGCGGTTAACACCTCTTCAAGTTCGGCTGCAGGCACAGCCTGGTGGGCCACGCCGAGGCGCGCGGCGTCGGTGCCATTAAAGCGGGCGCCAGTAAGTGCTAAATAGCGCGTGTTGGTAAGGCCAATGCGCTGCACCAGAAATGGGGCAATTTGCGCCGGCACCACGCCGAGGGTGGTTTCCGGCAAGCCATAATGTGCTTCGTTGCTGCTGAGGGTGATATCGCTAACACAGGCGAGCCCCACGCCGCCGCCAAGCACGGTTTTTTCAGCCACGCACATCACAGTTTGTGGTTGTTCGTTCACTTGGCTAAGCAAGGTGCCAAAGCGGCGGTTGAAATCGCGAAAGCTGTGGGCGTTCCCGGCTACGGCCGCTTGGCGTGCCTGGGCCATGTCGCTAATGTCGCCGCCGGCGCAAAAGTGGCCGCCGGCGCCACGCATCACAATGGTGCGCACGCTGTGGTCCTCGGCCACCGCTGTGAGTGCCCCAAGCAGTGCTTCCACCATGGCTAGGCTCATGGCGTTGCGCTTTTCGGGGCGGTTAAGTGTGAGCTGGAGAATGCCATTGTGCAGCTCTTGCAAAATAGGAGAGTCGCTCATGGTTAGTTGTCCGTTTTTTTACGACGTGGAAGGATATCCATGGTTTTGCAAATAATGCCGAGCATAATCTCATCGGCACCGCCACCAATGGAGGCTAGGCGGCCATCGCGCCAGGCTTGCGAGGCAGGGTTATCCCACATAAAGCCGTTGCCGCCCCAGTATTGCAGGCATGAATCGGCCACTTCGCGTGACAAACGGCCAGCTTTAAGCTTTGCCATAGAAGCCAGTTGCAAGGCGTCTTGGCCGTTAATGTAGGCGTGGCAGGCGCGGTAAATGAGGCTGCGTAACAGCTCCACTTCGGTTTTCAGTTCAGCCATGCGAAAGTGCACGGTTTGGTTATCCAATAAGGGCATGCCAAACACTTCCCGTTCACGAGCATATTCAATGGTTTTTTCAATGAGAATGTCGTAACCCATTAGGCCCGAGGTGGCACCCCATAGGCGCTCTTCTTGGAATTGCATCATTTGCATCATAAAGCCCATGCCTTCTTGGCCCACTAGGTTGCGTTGGGGCACGCGCACGTTATCGAAAAACACTTGGGCTGTTTGCGATGAACGCATACCGAGCTTGTTTAAGGGCTTGTCCACGGTAATGCCTGGGGTGTTGCCGGGCACAATAATCATGGATTTGTTGAAGTGTTGTTTGCCATCAGAGGTGTTGGCGAGCAAACAGAAAAAATCGGCGGTGGGGGCGTTGGTAATCCACATTTTGGTGCCGTTAATAATGTAGTCGTCGCCGTCTTTCTTTGCTGTGGTTTTAATGTTGGCCACGTCGGATCCTGCGTGGGGTTCACTCACTGCAATGCTGGCCACATAGTCGCCTTTAATGGCGGGCACTAAAAACTCTTCGCGCAGCTCATCGCTGCCAAAGCGGGCAAGTGCTGGGGTGGCCATATCGGTTTGCACACCAATAGAAAGCGGAATGCCGCCGCAATCGCAGTGGCCGAGTTGCTCGGCTACGGCCAAACCATAGGAGTAATCCAAGCCCAGGCCACCAAACTGCTCGGGTTTGGTAACGCCCAGCAGGCCAAGGTCGCCCATGCGCTTAAACACTTCATGGGTGGGGAATGCGCCTTTTTCTTCCCACTCTTTTACGTGTGGGTTAATTTCGTTGATGAGGAATTCACGCGTGGTGCGTGCCATGGCTTTATGTTCGTCGGTGTTAAATAGCATTATTGTTATCTCCGAGGGTTACAGGCGAGGAACGCCAAAACTAATAGGTTGTAATTCACGTTGTTCGGCTTCACGGCAGGTGGCTAGCACAAAGGCCAGCACTTTGCGGGTGTCGCGTGGGTCGATAATGCCGTCGTCCCATAAACGGGCGGTGCCATAAAGGGCGGTGGATTGCGCGTCTAGTTTTTGTGCCGTGCTATCTTGTAAAAACTGCAGCACTTTTTCATCAGGCTCAATGCCTTGGGATTTTTGTTTTTGTTCGGCCACAATGCGTAGCACCATGCCTGCTTGCTGGCCGCCCATTACAGCCACCCGGCTGTTGGGCCAAGCGAAAATAAAGCGTGGGTCTAACCCGCGGCCACACATGGCGTAGTTGCCGGCACCGTAGGAGCCGCCAATTACGATACTGATTTTAGGCACGGTGGCGTTGGCCACGGCTTGGATCATTTTCGAGCCGTGTTTGATGATGCCGTTTTGCTCGGTTTCTGTGCCCACTAAAAACCCCGTGGTGTTGTGCAAAAACAGTAAAGGGCGGCGGCTTTGCTCGCACAGTTGGATGAACTGGGCCGCTTTGGCGGCACCTTTGTGAGTAATGGGGCCGTTGTTGCCAATAATGCCCACAGGGTAGCCTTCAATATGAATCCAGCCGCACACGGTGTGGGCATCCCATTCGTTTTTAAAATCTAAAAAGGCGGAATCGTCGGCTATACGGGCGAGGATTTCACGCACATCGTAGGGTTTGCGGGCGTCGTTGGGCACCACGCCAAGCAATTCTTCGGCATTGTAGCGGGGTGGGTTAAAGGGCTTTTCTGTTAAGGGTGTTAGCCGGTCGTTCCAGCCTAGGCTAGCAATTACCTCGCGCGCTAGGCGGATAGCATCTTGGTCGTTTTCGGCTAGGTATTCGGCTGTGCCTGCCATGCTTGTGTGCATGTCGGCGCCACCAAGTTCTTCATCGGTGGCTATTTCGCCTGTGGCGGCTTTTAGTAATGGTGGGCCTGCTAAAAACATTTTGCTTTGCTCGCGGATCATGATGCAGTAATCCGACAACCCAGGTTGGTAAGCGCCGCCTGCGGTGGCATTACCATGCACTACCGTTACTTGGGGTAGGCCCATGGCAGACATGCGCGCTTGGTTAGCAAAGGTGCGCGCGCCCTCAACAAAAATTTCTGAAGCGTAGTTTAAATTGGCGCCGCCCGATTCCGACAGGCTAACCGTGGGCAGCTTGTTTTCCCTGGCAATTTGTTGCAGGCGCAAGCTTTTTTGCAAACCCGCGGGGGTGACGGTGCCCCCTTTGATGGCTGAATTTGAAGCGCCCACCAATACCCGGGTGCCAGCCACGTAGCCAATGCCTGCGATAGAAGCGCCACCAGCTTCGGTGCCGTCTTTATCGTCGTGCATTTGGTAGCCGGCTAAGTTGTGCAAGGGCAGAAACGGAGCACCGGCATCAAGCAGTAGCGCCAAGCGGTCGTGGGGTAGTAATTTGCCACGCTTTGCAAAACGCTCGCGGCGGCTTTCGGCTTTATCAATTACCTTTTGCTCGATAGCCCGAAACTCGTCGATTTTCTCAAGCATAGCCTGGCGGTTGGTTTTAAATTCTTCGCTATTGGGGTTAAGCGCTGATGACAGGGGCTGCATGTTATTCATCCTCCGTGAACATAGTTGGCGTTTCTGCGCGGTGGAAACCTTGGTAGGGTTGGCTATTGTTGTGGTTGGGCAGTGGGTACACGGCGGTGTTGCCTTGGCTTGCTGCGCCGTCCACGCGGATGGTGGTGCCACTAATAAAAGCCGCACCTTTGGAAAGTAAATAACAAATGGCAGAGGACACCTCGGCTTCTTCGCCCATGCGCTTGAGGGGCACAGCCGCCTTTAGGGTTTTGATCACTTGTTTAAAGCCTTCCGGGTAAGTATCCATGCCGCTCGAAGCAATCCAACCGGGTGCCACGGCGTTCACGCGCACGCCGGCGCACCCCCATTCGTAGGCGGCGGTGCGGGTAAAGTTTTCCATCCCTGCGCGTGCCGCACCCGAGTGGCCCATGCCAGGCATGCCAGCCCACATATCGGCGATAATGTTCACAATGGCGCCGCCGCTGCGGTTCATGCCTTGGGTAAACACTTCGCGGGCCATTAAAAAGCCGCCTGTTAAGTTGGTGCTAATTACTGCTTCCCAGCCTTTTTGGTTGATGGCTGCTAAGGGTGAGGGGAACTGGCCACCGGCGTTGTTCACCAAGCCGTGCACCGTTTCGCTTGCGGCGAAAATCTTTGCCACGGTGGCTTGCACTTCGTCTTCTGAGCGAATGTTGCAGCTAAACCATAGGGCCTCGCCGCCGTCCTCGTTAATTTCTTCGGCAACCTTAATAAGCTTTTCTTCTTTGCGGCCAATGAGCACCACTTTGGCGCCCAAGTGGCTAAGTTCATGTGCGGTACAGCGGCCAATGCCGCTGCCGCCGCCGGTAACAATAATGGTTTGCCCAGCAAATAAACCGGGGCTGAAAATAGAATCGTAGGCCATTAGTTTAATACCTCGTCGGCAATGGCTTGGGAAACAGGAATGGGCATATCAAGCAATTGCTGGGCAAAAGCCTTGCCCTGTGGGTCGATGCGTAGCGAAGCAATGCCGCCGCCACCCAGTGCACCACGTAGCAAAAAGTTTAAGCCGTGAATACCAGGCAGTTGCCACTTGTGCACGCTGCTGTTGTGGTCATCTAAAGTGTGTTGCATCCATTCTTTTACGCTCGTGGCGGTAAGTGCCTGGTAAAGGTAGGGGAAATATTCTGCCTTGCGTGCCATGACACCGATGTTGGCGTTGTTGCCCTTATCGCCACTGCGAGCATAAGCCAACGCCACTAAAGGCACCTCGGTGTCGGTGGGCACCGCTGTGGGTGCTGTTTGTGCGGCCAACGTGTGGCTGTTGATGTCTTGGCCCTGTGGTGGCGCCACAGCAATTGTGCGGCCTTCAAAATCCACGCTCATGGCCACTTTTTCGTTGGCAATTAAGGTGGAAAACAAACGGATGCGGGGGTAGGGCGTGGGGCGGCCACCCACAATGCCCGTTAGGCCTGGCGCCATGCCAGTGGCGGCTTGGGCAATTTCCCGCGCCATAAATTTAAGCGCAGCTTCTTGTGGGTGGCGTGCCGCAATTTTAACCACTACTTCGCGGGTGTGCTGGCAGCGTGCATGCGAACCATAAGTTGCTTCGGTGCCAAGTAATTCCACGTGGGTGTCGGCCAGTTCGCCTAGGCCCTTTTCCGCTAATTCGCGGTTTACCTTAGTAAGGATGGCGTTGGCAACGGCTTGTGCCTTATCGGCCGCGTGGATGCCGCCAATTAAAAAAGTAGCAGTGAGGCGATAGCCGTCGGGGTAAGTGGCCGATACTTTATAGTGGTCAGGTGGCGGCGCTCCTTTAGCGCCAGACACTTTCACGCGGTGCGTGCCTTCTTGCTGCAGGGTAACGGCGGTGAAATCACAGGTGACATCCGGCAACAGGTAGGCGCGTGGGTCGCCGATTTCATAGAGCAGTTGTTCGCCCACGGTGCCGCGGCTAACCAAACCGCCCGTGCCTGCTGGTTTGGTTAAGATAAAATCGCCATTGGCATGGCATTCCACCACTGGGAACCCCATGTTGTCGAAGCCTTCCACCAGGTGCCAATCGGTAAAGTTGCCGCCGGTGCTTTGCGCGCCACATTCAATTAAGTGGCCGGCAAGGGAGCCTTGGGCAAGCTTGTCGTAATCGCTTTCGCTCCAGCCAAAGTGGTGCATTAAAGGCCCAAGCACTAAGGCGGAATCCACAATGCGGCCGGTAAGTACAATGTCGGCGCCGGCGTCTAAGGCGGCTTTAATGGGGCCTGCGCCCAAGTAGGCGTTCATGGTAAGCATAAAGGGTGGGGCGGGCTGGCCAGAATCAAGGTCGGTAATATCGCCCATGCTGCTACGCAGGGGCAGCACATCGTCGCCTTCCACCAAGGCAATTTTTAATGGAATGTCTTGTTCGCGAAAAATAGCTTCTAGCGCTGCACGGCAGGCACGGGGGTTAACCCCTCCGGCGTTGCTAATCACTTTAATGCCCTTGGCGTGGATGTCTTTGGCCAGTGGCTTCATTACTTGGGTAACAAAGTCGTGTGCGTAACCGTGCTCGGGGTTGCGCATCCGCGCGCCAGCCATAATAGATAGGGTAACTTCGGCAAGGTAATCAAACACGAGGTAATCAATATCTGCTTGGTGAACAAGTTGGTGTGCGGCGCTGTTGGTGTCTCCCCAAAAAGCAGCGGCGCAACCTATTTTAATGGGTGCTCTATCCATAATTTATTCTCTTTATCTGCTGGCGTGTCATGTTGCTAGCGCTTGCCAAGCAACAGGGCGAAGTTTATGGTTTAAAAACTACCAAGCAAGCGCTTGGTTTGCAAAAGTAAATTTAACACCTGCTAAAAAAAATGTCATGCATTGTTATTTGCCGCTAGGTGGCGATAATTCCACAGCAATGTGAAATATGATTTGGCTATGGGGAATAGCGTGAAACCGATAAGCAATGAAAAAACAGAGGCGTCTGTGTATGGCATGGACGATTCGCCACGGGGTAAGTTGCTGAGTGCGGCGGCACGCTTGTTCCGTGATCAAGGGTTTGATCGCACCACAGTGCGTGATATTGCCCGTGAGGTGGGCCTGCAAAGTGGCAGCATTTTCCACCACTTCGCCACCAAGGAAGATATTTTGCACGCCGTAATGGAAGAGGTGATTGCTTTTAACACCGCAAGGCTGCGTGAAGCATTGGTTGGCTTAACTTGCCCCACGGAAAAACTGCGAGCATTGGTGCGTAGCGAATTGCAATTTATTGTGGGTGATACGCGCGAAGCAATGACAGTGTTGGTGTATGAGTGGCGTTGTTTGTCGCCTGAAAAACAGCGAGCCACCTTGGCGCTGCGTGATAAGTACGAACAAATATGGCTAACAGTATTAGAAGAGTTAGCGCAAACGGGTTGTGTTAGCACTCAGCCGTTTGTTGCCCGGCGCTTAATTACCGGCATGACAAGTTGGACCAACGCTTGGTTTGATCAGGCGGGTGATTTCACCTTAGATGATCTAGCCGATGTGATCGTGCGGCACACGTGTTGTTAACCAGGGCTAAGGGGGCGTGCAGTGATAGGTAATGCTTTTGCTTGGGGGCAAACTGGGTTTTCTATTGTGGAGGAGGGCGAGCTGGATGCCGCAACGCTTTCTTTGCGTGTGCTGCATTATCGCCTGGTAAACCGCCAAGGTGAGATGCTTGATGAGGCATTTGCCACCTTAGCGGCGGCAAGAGAGTTTATCGATAAAATAGAAAAACAGGCGTAAAAAGAGGGGTTTAGATTAAAAATAAAGCAGTTAGTGTTATTTTTAAGCGAACGATCCAAAAGGCGAAAAAAAGATGTTGACGCCCTAAATGGATTCCCTATAATGGCCACCACTTCCCAAGGGTGGTTAGCTCAGCAGGGAGAGCATCTGCCTTACAAGCAGAGGGTCGGCGGTTCGATCCCGTCACCACCCACCAAATTCCTCTCGCAAGAGAGAGAGCAAGACCCGGAGTGGTAGTTCAGTTGGTTAGAATACCTGCCTGTCACGCAGGGGGTCGCGGGTTCGAGTCCCGTCCACTCCGCCAAATAAAGCCCCGAGATGTTAACATCTCGGGGCTTTTTCTTTCTAGTGCTAAAAGTTCTCGCCGTTGTCGTTTCTTGGGTGCAGTTGTGGCCCGCGTGCTTTATCCTTGTGCTTTGTGTTTCCCACGCAGGTTTATTTTTTGCAATACCAATACAGAAGGGCCTTAGGTGAAAACAAAGTTTCGTAATATTGGCGTAGTGGCGCGCCCAAATAGCGAGCAAGCATTGGGTTCCACACGGCAATTAGTATTATTTTTAAAGCAGCACGGCTATGGCGTTATCGTGGAAGATATCCTCGGGCCAGTGCTTGCTGATATGAATTTGCAATCGGCTTCGCGCAAACAAATGGGTGAAAGCTGCGATTTAGTGATCGTGGTGGGTGGCGATGGCTGCTTACTAGGTGCTGGCCGTACTTTTGCCGGCTACAACGTGCCACTGCTAGGTGTAAACCGTGGGCGCTTAGGTTTCCTTACGGATATTTCACCACAAGAACTAGAAGAAAAAGTGGGCCAAGTGCTTGCGGGCAATTACACCACCGAGCATCGCTTCTTGCTACATATGGAAGTGCAGCGTGGGCGCAGCATAATTGGTGAAGGCACGGCATTGAACGATGTGGTGCTATTGTCGGGCGACAGTGTGCACATGCTCGAGTTTGATTTGCTCGTGGATAGCACTTTTGTTTATAACCAACGCTCTGATGGCTTGATTGTCTCCACCCCCACAGGCTCCACCGCTTATGCCTTAGCTGGTGGCGGGCCCATTATGCACCCCAATTTAGATGCCATTGTGATGGTTCCCTTAAACCCTCATACCTTAAGCAGCCGCCCATTAGTGGTGGGTGGAAACAGCGAAATTAAGTTACGCATCACCACCGAGCAATTGCTGCCACTGGTAAGCTGCGATGGGCAAGAAGGTATCCGGGTAGAGTATGGGGATATTGTTTCTGTGCGTAAAAGGACCAAGCAGCTAATGCTACTGCACCCACCTGGCCACGATTTTTATGAAGCGTGCCGATCAAAACTAGGCTGGAGCAGCCGTTTGGGTTCGTAATATTGAGTATTTGGAGTGAGCTATGACCGAACAGCGTACGTTTGAATCCTTAGTTAACAGCATGACTGAAGAAGTATGGCAAAGCATGCGCAACAGCATTGCTATTGGCCGCTGGCCAGATGGGCGCCGCCTTACCGACGAGCAGCGAGCACTAAGCCTTGAAGCAGTAATCGCTTGGGAAATTAAAAATAATATCCCAGAAGAAGAGCGCACGGGTTATTTGCCCGCGGGCTGCCAGAGCCAATTAAAACAGCAAAACAACGATAGCCCAGTGCTGCAGCAAGCCAAGGAGCTAAAAGTTGACTGATGCACTTGTGCGGCTAGAGGATTACACGCCAGCAAATTACACGGTGGCGCACACCGAACTGGTGTTTCGCTTACACCCCACACACACCACAGTGGAGGCGCGCTTGCAGCTGCAACGCCAAGGCAGCGCGGCGCATATGCAGTTTCACGGTGTGGGGCTTGATCTGCAAAGTATCGCCGTGAATGGCAACGCTGTGCCAACCACCGCCTACCATTATGATGGTGAGCTACTAACGCTGCACGATTTGCCCGAGCAAGCAGAGCTGCACACCGTGGTAACCATCAATCCAAGTGCCAACACCGTGCTTGAAGGGCTATATATGTCGAACGGCATGTATTGCACCCAGTGTGAGGCGGAGGGTTTTCGCCGCATTACCTTTTTCCCCGATCGCCCTGATGTGTTAAGCCGTTACACCGTTACTTTATGGGGCGAGAAAGCAGCCTATCCACTTTTGCTAGCTAACGGCAACCTTGTTGCCACAGGCAGCGAAGGCAGCCAGCACTGGGCCACTTGGGAAGATCCCTTCCCCAAGCCAAGCTACCTGTTTGCCGTGGTGGCGGGAGACCTCGCCTGCTTAACATCGCACTACACCACGGCCGAAGGGCGCGAAGTGGCGCTGAAAATTTACGCCGAAGAACGTGATCTGCCTAAATTAGAACACGCTATGCAATCGCTGAAAGCAGCCATGGCATGGGACGAGAAAGTGTATGGGCTATGTTACGATTTAGACCTTTATATGGTGGTAGCAGTAAGCCACTTTAACTTAGGGGCCATGGAAAATAAGGGCCTGAATATTTTCAACACAGCCTGTGTGTTGGCCCACCCAAGCACCACCACCGATCAAGGCTTCCAGCGTGTTGAGGCGGTAATTGGCCATGAGTATTTCCATAATTGGTCGGGCAACCGCGTTACCTGCCGCGATTGGTTTCAGCTGAGCCTTAAAGAGGGCTTCACCGTTTTCCGTGAACAACGCTTTTGCGAAGACAGCAACGATGCGGCAGTGAAACGCGTGGAAGATGTAAAACTGTTGAAAGCCATGCAGTTTCCTGAAGACCAAGGGCCCCTTGCGCACCCTGTGCTGCCTACAAGCTACCGCGATATCGATAACTTTTACACTGCCACCACCTATGAAAAAGGGGCAGAGCTGGTGCGCATGCAGTGGGAACTGCTTGGTGAAAAAACCTTTTTGCGTGGTGCGGCGTTGTTTTTTGAGCGCTTTGATGGCCAAGCCGTTACCGTGGCAGAGTTTCTAGCTTGCATGGAAGAGGCCAGCGGCCGCTCCTTGGCGCAGTTTAAGCGTTGGTATACCCAGGCCGGCACGCCGCAACTCACACTTACGGATACTTACGTGGATGGCGTATATACGCTCACGGCCAAGCAGCACACAGCGCCCACACCAGGGCAGCCACAAAAACAGCCACTGCATATTCCGCTGCGCATGGCGCTGCTTGATAGCGGTGGTGAAGCCGTTGCGCTAGACGATGAAGGCAACCTTGAGGGTGTGTGGGAAATTACCACAGCTGAGGAAAGCCGTAGCTGGCGGTTAGCCCAGCGCCCAACGCCCTCGCTGCTGCGCCGGTTTTCAGCACCTGTTGCGTTAGGCTATGCCTACACTGTCGAGCAGCTGCTTACCTTGCTGCAAAACGATACGGACGGTTATGTGCGCTGGCAGGCAGCGCAAGAACTCTATCAGCAAGCCATTGTTGCTGAGCCAAACCCCAGTTTGCTTGCTGCTATGGTGCCGGTGTTTAAGCAACTATTAGCACAGGCGCAAGGCCAAGAGGCATTAACAGCTTTGTTGCTGCAAATGCCAAGTGTGAACGAGCTAGGTGCGCAGCTAAACCCAGTGGATTACACAGCAGTGCACGCACGCCGCGCGGCGTTTGCGGCCGAACTAGGCACAGCCCTAGAGGAGCAGTGGCGTGCCTGCATTTTGCCGCCTAGTAACGCACCTTACCGGGCTAATGCAGAAAGCGTAGGCCTGCGTGATCTGCAGCGCGTAGCCCTGCAGTATTTGTGCGCAGCACAGGCAGAAGGCGTTAGTGGATTGCTGCAACGGCTATATCAGCAAGCCAACAACATGACCGAGCGCGCCGATGCCTTGCGTTTGCTTTGGCATTATCAAGGTGCGGGTGCCGAAGCCTTGCTGGCGCAAGCTTATGCGGCGGCGCTGCCTGAGCCCTTGGTGATGGATTTATGGTTTGCCCTGCAAGCTACACGCCCCAGTGCAGAAGCTTTGCTGGAAATTGGCGCTTTGCTTGAGCACGAGCAGTTTAGTTGGACAAGCCCCAACCGAGTGCGTGCGGTGCTTGGCCAGCTGGCACAACACAACCCTGTGTTGTTCCACCGTGCAGATGGGGCATGTTATGCCCTGTGGTGCCAAGCAGTGGGCCGTGTGGATGGCTTGAACCCACAAATGGCCGCGCGCCTTTTAACCGCATTAACAGGTATGCAGCGCCTGCCGGCGGCGCAGCGGGCCTTGTTAGTGGCACAGTTGGAACAACTAAAAAGCCAGGGCTTATCTAAGCAAAGCCACGACGTGGTGGTGCAATTGCTAGCCGAATAAGTGCTATGGCGAGTTATATAGCCGCCTGCGGGCGGCTTTTTTCCTGTGTGGCACACACTTTTAGGGTGCGGTGGTTTATACTAGCGCTTCGCTGAAAAGGAGCCACTGCATGTTATATCGTTTAGCTCGTCCTGCTATTTTTACCTTGCCCGAAGAAACCGCCCATAACCTAACCCTTGCGGCATTACGCAAAGGGGCGGGTAAGTGGTACCCACAAAAAACCATTGATAAACCTGTGCAAGTAATGGGGCTAACATTTCGCAACCCTGTGGGGCTTGCGGCTGGGCTTGATAAAAACGCTGACTGCATTGATGGCTTGGCCGATTTAGGTTTTGGTTTTATTGAAGTGGGCACGGTCACCCCACGCCCACAGGCAGGCAACCCCAAACCGCGTTTGTTTAGGCTGCCCCAAGCGAATGCCATTATTAACCGCATGGGGTTTAACAACGAAGGCGTGGATTACTTTATGAACGCTGTGCGCCAACGCCGCTACGATGGTGTGTTGGGCATTAATATAGGTAAAAATGCTAGCACCCCCATGGAAAACGCTGTGGATGATTACTTGTATTGCTTAGATCGTGTGCACAGCGAAGCCAGCTATGTGGTGGTGAATGTATCTTCGCCTAACACAGAAGGTTTGCGCACTTTGCAACATGGTGATGCTTTGGCCCGCTTGCTTGAGCAGTTGCGTGCAAGGCAAACCCAACTAGACCAGCAAAGTGGCCGCCGGGTGCCTTTAGTCATTAAAATTGCGCCAGATAACGATGATGCAGCCTTTGCTGCCATGGCTAATGCTTTTGTTGATCATGGTATGGATGGCATTATTGTGAGCAACACCACCTTAGACAGGGTGGGGGTGGAGCACTTGCGCCATGGGCAAGAGCAAGGCGGCTTGAGTGGCGCGCCAGTGAAAGCAAAAGCTAACCACGCCCTTAAAGTAATGGTGGATGAGTTGGCGGGCAGGGTGCCAGTAATTGGTGTGGGCGGCATACAAAGCGCTGCTGATGCACTAGAGAAAAAAGCCTTGGGTGCTGATCTGGTGCAAATTTACACAGGCTTAATTTACCAGGGGCCTAAGCTTATTCACGCGGCGGCTAGGGCGTGGTAAATAAAAACAGCGGGCACTACATGCCCGCTGCCTGTTGCTTTCAGCGTTACTTATAGATTGTTATGAATGGCTTAAACTTTTAGATGCTGCACACTGGCAACGCCAGTGTAGCCGTGAATGTTGTGCACTCTGCCTTCACGCCAACCATTGATCCAGCTGGCACGAACGGTGGTTTCATCGAAAGGGCAGGAATCGCTTGATCTGCCGGTGAGGCCGGCTTGATAGCCGCGATTAAAGGCGCGTTCAACACGATCACGTTTTTGTCTTTTCATGTACTGTTTCCTCTTTGCGTAAAGCGCAGCGAATTCAGTTGAAACTACAAGCATCAATGCTCGCTGAAGCATTAAAGCTGAGTACAGTATTGCCATAGCAAGCGCGGATAGTCGAGCATTAGTTGTTAAATCTTAACGCTTGTTGATGAAATTTATTATGCTGCTTTGCCCGCTTTTGTGGGCAGCTGTGGCAGCGAGCCAGATTGGGAAGATTATGGATTTTATTGTTACTTGCATGCCTGGGCTGGCGCCTTTGCTAGCAAAAGAACTAACGCACTTAGGCCATAGTGTGCGCACCGAGGGTGGTGCGGCAGTGGCGTTGCAAGGTGATGCCCAAGCCGCTTTACATGTGTGTTTGTGGTCGCGTGTGGCAGAGCGTGTGTTGCTGCCTTTATGTAGCGTGCAAGGTGAGCCTTTTGATGTGTTGCCCGAACTTGTTGCTGGGGTGGATTGGCCGTATTGGGGTGAACGCCAAATGCCTGTGCATTGGGTGGTGGAGCATGGCCCCATGGTGAAAGGTGACCACCGCATTAGCCGCCAGCGGCTCATGAATTTACAGCCAAGCACCTTGGGCGTGCAAAAAAGCCCACAGGGGGCGTTATGTTTGCGCGCTGTGCTAAATAAAGATGGTGCTGCTTTGTATGTGGATTTAAGTGGCGATACTTTACAGCGGCGCGGTTATCGTTTGGCCGGTGGCGCAGCCCCGTTACGGGAAACCCTTGCGGCGGCCATGTTATGGGCACTTGATTGGCCCACAACCTATGGCCAACAACCGGTGCTTGTGGATCCCTTTTGTGGCAGCGGTACCTTATTAATCGAAGCGGCTGGCATGGCCTTAGAGCACGCGCCTGGGTTGTTGCGCGAGCATCATGGTTTTCAGGCTTGGCCGGCAGTGGCAGAAGCCGATTGGCAAGCCCTAGTGGCAGAAGCTGAAGCGCGCCGCCAACAGAGCCTTGAAGGTTTACATATTGCAGGCTTTGATAGTGATCACGGGGCCATCCAAGCAGCAAAGGAAAACGCTCACCGTGCGGGTGTGGGGGATGCTGTGGAGTTTACGCGCCGCCAGTTGGCCGAGTTAACCCGTGAAGATTTTGCCGCCGAAAAAGGTTTGCTGGTGGCTAACCCGCCTTGGGGTGAGCGCTTAGAAGAGCAGGAGCAAGCTGGTTGGCTGTACTATGCACTAGGCCGCACCTTGGCGCGTTTTGCCAGCCAGTGGCAAGCTTTATTAGTGGCCAGCCAAGCCGAGGTATTAGATCGCGCTGGCATGCAGGTGGAAGAAAGCTGGCGTGTTAAGAACGGCCCTTTTCAGGTGTATTTGCGCCGTTTAACCCCGCTTACGAGGCCGTTATCCCCACCTTTGGCAGCCACAGGCGAATTAGCCTTTGAGTTGCCTGACGAGGCGCTGCCGATGGTTAACCGGTTGCGTAAAAATAGCCGCCAGCTGCGCCGTTGGTTAGAGCAAAGTGGCACCCAGGCTTACCGTTTATACGATCGCGATTTACCTGAATTTAACGTTACCGTTGATGTGTATGGCGATGCGGTGTTGGTGAATGAGTTTGCACCGCCGAAAACTATTGCTGAAGACGTTGCTAAGCAGCGCCGCTCCTGGGCGCTTATGGCCATTCGCGCGGCATTAGGCGTGCACCGCGAGCAGGTGTTTATTCGCACACGCCGGCAGCAAAAGGGCACTGAGCAATATGAGCGGGTGAGCCAAGCTGGCGAGTTGCGTGTGGTGGAAGAAGGGCGTGCTCGGGTGTTAGTGAACCTGCAAGATTATTTGGATACAGGATTGTTTTTGGATCACAGGCCAATTCGTTTGCATTTTTCCACAGGCATAGCGCAGGGCAAACGTTTCTTAAACCTATTTGGTTACACGGGGGTGGCCACGCTGCAGGCGGCGTTGGGCGGTGCGCGCCGCAGTATTACTGTGGATGCGTCAAAAAAATACTTAGATTGGGCGAGCAATAATTTAGCTGCTAACGGGATTGCGCTTGCAGCGCACGCCATGGTGCGCGCAGATGTGCTGCAGTGGCTTGCAGAATCACGTGATGAATTTGATGTGATTTTTTGTGATCCACCGACCTTTTCTAACAGCACAGGGCGCAAGGATTTCTCGGTGCAAGAGGATCATGTGGCCTTAATCGAACAATGCATGCAGCGTTTGCACCCACAAGGCGTGCTGTATTTTTCCTGTAACTTCCGCCGTTTTCAGCTAGCTGCAGAAATAAGCGAACAATTTGTTGTGGAAGATATTACTCGCTGGAGCATCCCGCCGGATTTCTCTCGTAACACAAAAATCCATGTGTGTTTTGCCATTCGCCATAAGGGGTAAGCAATGAGTGTAGAAAAGACCGTATGGCTATATACCACCGAGGGTTGCCATTTATGCAGCCAAGCGGAAACCCTGCTGAGGCAGGTATTGCCAGGTGATTGGGTGGTGCAACATGTGGATGTGGCCGATGATGATGCGTTGCTTGAAGCTTACGGTGAGCGCATTCCCGTGGTGCATATAGGCACCACAGAATTAGCCTGGCCCTTTGGGTTGCTTGATGTGCAGCAAGCTGTTCGTGGTTAGCTAGTTGGCTGGCAAATTAAACAAAGTGCGGCTGTTAAGCAGCAACTGCGCTAGCACTTCGTCTGTGCTTTCGGTGCGCAGCGCAGCCACTTGTTTGGCAACCCAGGGCAGTAAGCTGGGTTCGTTGCGGCGCTTCACTGGCGCGGGGGTAGGCAGGTTGCGCGGTATTAAATAAGGCGCATCGGTTTCCACTAACAAGCGCTTAAGCGGAATATGTGGCACTAGCTCTTGCAAGGGCTGGCCGCGGCGTTCATCGCACACCCAGCCACTAATGCCGATGTAGCAATCTAAATCGAGATAGCTATATAAGGCTTGCTTGCTGCCGGTAAAGCAGTGCACAACGGCGCCCGCTAGGTGGTCGCGAAATTCTTTTAAGATGGGAGCGAAGCGTTCATGGGCATCGCGTTCGTGTAAATACACTGGTTTGTGCACTGTATTGGCTGCTAAATCGAGTTGGGCTTGGAAGGCTTTTTCCTGTTGCGCACGTGGGGAAAAATCACGGAAGAAATCGAGGCCCATTTCACCGCATGCCACCACCTTGGGGTGCTTGGCGAGTGCTATTAGCTCGGCATCGTGCTTGGGCAAATAATGGCGGCTGTCGTGCGGATGGATGCCCACGGTGGCGAAAAGGCCGTCTTCTTGTTTGCTGTAGGCAATGGCTGTGGCGCTGCTATCAAGGCAGCTGCCAATAATAATTTGCTGGGTAACACCCGCCGCCCGTGCTCGTGCAAGCACCTCTGGCCTGTCTTCGTCGAATTGTGAATCGGCTAAATTTACCCCGATATCGATGTATTGTTGCATACAGCGCCTTAACTGATATCGCGGATTAGGCCCACAAAAGTGCCTTCAATAACCAACTCATCGGCCGGCACAATAATGGGCTGGTAATCTTCGTTGGCTGGTATTAAAGCGGCCTTATCGTGCATAAGTTTTAGGGTTTTTACAGTCACTTCATCATCAATGCGTGCCACCACAATATCCCCCGAATTGGCCACCCGCGTGCTGCGTACGGCAATCAAATCACCTTCTAAAATACCGAGATCTTTCATGCTGTCGCCACGCACTTTTAGCAAATAAGTGGGGCGGCGCTTAAACAGGCCTTCTGGCACAGGCACAGTACGCTCTACGTTTTCTATTGCTTCAATGGGCACGCCAGCTGCCACTTGGCCTATCACGGGTAAATCATAGGTGTCTTCTTCTGCCACCAATACTTGGATGCCACGGGAGCGATCGGAATGCAGATGGATATACCCTTTGCGTGCTAGGGCACGCAGGTGGTCAGATGCAGCATTTTTCGAGCTGTAACCCATTTTTAAGGCAATTTCGGCGCGTGTGGGCGCCATGCCATTTTCTTCTTGGAATTCGCAAATAAAATCGAAAATTTGTTGCTGTTTAAAGGTTAAGGATTCGCGCATGGGGTGTCCTCATTAAGCTAATAAGTAGAGCTGACGAGGAGTGTAGCAAGGCACTGTTTAAAAGGACAGTGTTATTTTAGACAGTGTAAACAAGCCCACCTTTAGTTGCTTAAAAGTGGGCTAAGTGAGCTATTTTTTGCCTACCTTCACTGCTAAAACATCGCATTTTGATCCAGGTAGCACCCCCCGTGCAGTGCTGCCAAGCAATAGCCCCCAACCACCACGCATATGGCTTCCCATCACAATAACGTCGGCGTTAATCTCATCTGCTTTGGCATGAATGGTTTTTTCAATGGAGCCAAGCTCCACATACACCTGTTCGGTAGCAACCGGTATATTGGTAATCATTTGGTCGATATTTTTACGTGCTTGGTCGATCAGGTTGTTTTGCAGTTCGGTGACATCAATCGGCACATCGGCCCCATAGGCAAGTGCAAGGGGCTCAATTACATGGATTATATGTAAGCGCTCGCCATGGCCATGGGCTACGCTTAAAGCGCGTTGCAACACTAGTGCAGAATCTTTACTGCCATCAATGGCAACTAGCAGTGTTTGGTAGGTATCTGTCATGCCCAACTCCTGTGGTGAATTATTAATGGTTTAGCACAATATATGGGTGCACGCAAAAGCCTTACCATGATTTTTCGCAGGAAAAGGCCTAAATAGCCGCTGCTTAAAAGAGCAATAAAAATGAAAAGCTTGACCTTTGCACCATTTGCTTGCGTAAATAGGCCGCCTTTGCTTAGTGTGATATACGTTTTTTAAGGCTTCACTCACACATCAACACAGATTTTGAGACGACATAACAGATGGCTAAATCTTTAGTAATAGTGGAATCCCCAGCCAAAGCGCGCACCATAAACCGCTTTCTTGGGGATGATTTTATTGTTAAATCCAGTGTGGGGCACGTGCGTGATTTGCCCGCTGGGGGAGGAAGCCGCACAACGCCGGCGGAGCGTGCTAAAGAAGCCGCGAAAACCCGTGCCATGGAACCTGCCGAACGCGCAAAGTACCGTGAAGAGCGAGCTCAACGCCAACTTATTCGCCGCATAGGGGTAGATCCAGAAAACGGCTGGGAAGCCATGTATGAAATATTGCCAGGCCGCGAAAAAGTAATCAGCGAACTGAAAAGCTTGGCTGCTAAAGCCGACCGCATCTATCTCGCCACTGACTTGGACAGAGAAGGTGAGGCCATTGCCTGGCACTTAAAAGAAGTGATTGGTGGCGATCCTGCGCGCTACGATCGCGTGGTGTTTAACGAGATCACTAAAAAAGCTATTGCTGAAGCGTTTGAAAACCCCGTTACGCTGGATATGCATCAAGTGGAGGCGCAGCAAGCGCGCCGCTTCTTAGACCGCGTGGTAGGTTTTATGCTGTCGCCCTTGCTGTGGAGCAAAATTGCCCGTGGGTTGTCTGCAGGGCGGGTACAATCTGTGGCAGTGGAATTAGTCGTGGAGCGTGAGCGTGAGATCCGCGCATTTGTGCCCGAAGAATATTGGGAGCTGCACACGGATACCACTGCTGCCGAAGGCGACAAGGTACGTTTACAGGTGGATAAACACGCGGGTGAAAAATACCGCCCAGATAACGAAGCCGATGCCAAAGCTCACGAAAAGGCATTAAAAGCCTTAGGTGCCATGACAGTGGTGGAGCGCAACGACAAACCCACCAGTTCACGTGCACCTGCACCTTTTATTACTTCTACACTGCAACAAACCGCAAGCAACCGTTTAGGCTTTGGCGTGAAGAAGACCATGATGTTAGCCCAACGCTTATACGAAGCGGGGCACATTACCTATATGCGAACTGATTCCACGAACTTAAGCTCGGATGCCATTACTGCCTGCCGCCAGTGGATAAGTGCAGAGCTTGGTGATAAATATTTAACCGAAAAACCTAATTACTATTCTAGCCGCGAGGGCGCGCAAGAGGCTCACGAAGCTATTCGCCCCTCGCAGGTAAGCATTAGGCCTGAACTACTAAAGGATATGGAGCCCGATGCAAAGCGTTTGTACGAACTTATTCGTAATCGCTTTATTGCTTGCCAGCTGCCGCCAGCACGTTATTTAGCAAGCACTATTACAGCACAAGCGGGAGATTATGAGCTGAAAGCCAATGGCCGCATTATGCAGTTTGATGGTTGGACGCGCGTGATGCCGCAAGGTGGCAAAGACACAGTGTTGCCCGAGCTAAACAAGGGTGATCAGCTGGCGATTGTGCAGATTGATAACACGCAACATTTCACCAAGCCACCCGCACGCTATAACGAAGCAAGCTTGGTGCGCGAACTCGAAAAACGTGGTATTGGCCGCCCCTCTACTTATGCGTCGATTATTTCGACAATCCAAGACAGGGGTTATGTGCGCACCGAGGGGCGCCGTTTCTTTGCTGAAAAAATGGGCGATATTGTTACCGAGCGCTTGGTGGAATCGTTTGCCGACCTAATGGATTACGATTTTACTGCGCGCATGGAAGAAACCCTCGATAAGGTGGGTGCGGGCGAGGTGCACTGGCGCGATGCATTAGATGATTTTTACCGTAACTTTAAAGGCCAACTAGAAAAAGCAAAAGCAGAAGCAGGAGAGGGCGGTATGCGTAGCAATACGCCCACTGATACCAATATTGCTTGCCCTAATTGTGGCCGCCACATGCAAATTCGTACGGCATCCACGGGGGTGTTTTTAGGTTGTTCGGGCTATAGCTTGCCGCCCAAAGAGCGCTGCACGCAAACCATGAACCTCACCTCGGGTGATGAAGCCATTGATGTGAACGATGAAGATGCAGTGGCATTGCAACATCGCCAGCGCCGCCGTTGCTCCATTTGCAACGTGGCCATGGACAGTTATTTGCTTGATGAAAAACGCAAGCTGCACATTTGTGGTAATAACCCTGATTGCCCAGGCTATGAAGTGGAAGAGGGCCAATTCCGTATTAAGGGCTACGAGGGCGAGGTTCTCGAATGCGATAAATGCGGTAGCGAAATGCAGCTGCGCGATGGCCGTTTCGGCAAATACTTTAAGTGCACAAACGAAGAGTGCACGAACACTCGTAAGCTGTTGCGTAGTGGTAAGCCTGCTCCGCCTAAGGCCGATCCTATTCCTATGCCGCACTTAAAGTGCGCAACGGTGGACGACCATTACCTTTTGCGCGACGGTGCAGCGGGTATGTTTTTGGCCGCAAGCCAATTCCCCAAAAACCGGGAAACCCGTGCGCCCTTAGTGGAAGAGATCTTAACCGTTAAAGAACAGTTGGATCCTAAATTTGCTTACTTAACAGAGGCCCCTGTGGCCGATGATAAGGGCAATAAAACGGTTATTCGATTCCGCCGCAAAACGGGTGAGCACTATGTGCGCACTGAAGTGGATGGCAAGCCAACTGGCTGGACGGCCGAATATAACGATGGCAAATGGGCCGTAGCCAGCAAGGCTAAAACGCCTGCTAAGCGCAAGGCGGCGCCGAAGAAAAAGGCGGTGGCCAAAAAAGCACCCGCGAAAAAGAAAGCACCCGCGAAAAACTAAAGGAGTTATTTGGCGCCCAGAGGGGCGCCAAGTTTTCTAAGGAAAACCATGGACGAAAGAAGAACCCGTGAATCATGGCGCGTATTGCGCATTCAATCAGAGCTTGTGGATGGTATTGAGAAGTTAGTTGATTTAGGCCCCTCCATTACCCTTTATGGCAGCGCACGCCTAGGTGAAAGCTCTCCTTATTACCAAGCAGCACAACAATTAGCAGAGAAGCTTTCTTGCAGCGGCATTAATGTGTTAACCGGTGGCGGGCCCGGCATTATGGAAGCTGGAAACCGTGGGGCCCATGGCAAAGGGGCTTATTCCATAGGCTTGAACATTAAATTGCCCATGGAAGAAAGCGCGAACGATTACCAAGATATTAACCTGCATTTTCGCTACTTCTTTTTACGTAAACTGATGTTTGTGAAGTATGCCTGTGGCTTTGTTATTTTCCCTGGTGGGTTTGGCACCCTCGACGAAATGTTCGAAGCGCTAACCCTCGTGCAAACTAAAAAAATCACGCCTTTCCCTATCGTGTTGTTTGGCAGTGAATTTTGGGCTGGGCTGCTGCATTGGCTTGAAGATAAGCTTGTGGATGGCGGCTATATCAGTGCAGGTGATATGTCTTTGTTTCACCTCACCGATGATGTGGACGAAGCCTTCGCCATCTTGCAACAACGTTATGCTGAGCTTGTACCCACCTTAGAAGCCAAACACACGTTTGTAGAAAACTTATAAGCGCTAACCAGCTGCACAGCGGTAGTAGCTTGCTATGCTTGCTGCCATCGCTGTTTTTTTGCCAAGGAACACCACTGCATGAGCCAACCCCTTCGTTTTTTGCACACTTCTGATTGGCACCTAGGCCAGCATTTTATGGGTAAAAGCCGTGCCCGTGAACATGAAGCATTTTTTGCTTGGTTGTTTGCGGCCATTGCCGAACACCAAGTAGATGCAGTAATTGTGGCGGGCGATGTATTTGATATAGGCACGCCGCCCAGCTATGCACGTAAACTTTACAATGATGTAGTGCAGCGCATGATCGACGCCCAGTGCCAATTTGTGGTGCTTGGCGGCAACCATGATTCGGTGGCTATGCTAGCTGAAAGCCAAAGCCTCTTTAAACGCTTGAACGTGCATGTGGTGCCCGCTATTACTGATAACCCAGCGGAATTAGTGCTGCCATTGCGCAAACGTTCGGGCAACGTGGGAGCACTATTGTGTGGTTTGCCTTTTATTCGCCCGCGGGATGTGGTGGCCTTGCGCGCGGGCATGCAGGGCGATGCAGTAGAAGCCGAATTGCAACAGCAAATACAACAGTATTATGCACAGGTGTATGCGGCGGCAGAACAATACGCCGAGCAAGAGGGGCTGCAAGTTCCCATTATTGGCACCGGGCACCTCACCACCTTTGGTGCTAGCTTATCGGAATCGGTGCGTGATATTTATGTGGGCACCTTACGCAGTTTCCCAAGTGATGCATTTCCTCCCTTTGCTTACCTTGCCTTAGGCCATATTCACCGCCCTCAGCAAGTGGGTAAGCAGGTACATTTTCGTTATAGCGGCTCGCCCATTGCACTAAGTTTTGATGAGGCCAACACGCAAAAAGAAGTGATGTTAGTGGAGTGTACGCCAGAAGAAGCAGTGGCACTTACCCCATTACCCGTGCCGCAGTTTCAAGCTATGCAGGTGCTAAAAGGAAATTTAGCCAGCCTAGAAGAGCAGCTAGATGGGTTGGTTTTGCCTAGCGATGGCAGCACCCTGTGGCTGGAATTACAGGTGCATGAGGATGGCTATTTAACCGATTTACCCCAACGCTTGGAGCGTATTCTGCACGGCAAAGCCATCGAGGTGCTACGCATTATGCGTGCCCAAGAAGGGCCCTCGGCACAACTTGAGCGGCAGGCCCATGAAACACTTGCTGAATTAACACCGTCAGAGGTATTTGCTCGCCGCCTAGCTCTGGAAACACTCACCAATGAGGAGGCTGAGCAGCTTACTGCCATGCACGACAGCATTTTGGCAAGTGTGTTAGAGGAGGGGGCAGAGTGAAAATTTTATCTGTGCGTTTCGAAAACCTAAACTCATTGAAGGGCGAATGGTGCATCGATTTTCGCCACGCGCCTTTTAACCACACAAATTTATTCGCTATTACTGGGCCAACCGGCGCAGGCAAAACCACTTTATTAGATGCCATTTGTTTAGCGCTATACCATCGCACACCCCGTTTGCCGCAATTGTCCGCAAACCAAAATGAGATTATGACCCGGCAAACTGGCAGCTGTTTTGCCGAAGTGGAATTTAACGCCGGGGGGAAAACCTACCGTGCCCACTGGGGCCAACAGCGTGCTTACCGCAAAGCCGATGGCAACTTACAGCCTGCCCATGCGTATTTACAGGCCTTGGATGGTAGCCTGCAAACCGACAAATTAAGTGAAAAAGTGCCTGCTGTGGTACGTGTGACAGGGCTTGATTTTGAACGTTTTACCCGTTCAATGTTGCTCGCCCAAGGCAGTTTTGCCGCATTTTTAGAAGCTGATGAAAAAGACCGCGCCGCACTGCTTGAACGCATGACGGGCACAGGTATTTATGCGCAAATTTCTAAACGCGTGTACCAGCAATTTAAACAAGAGCAGCAACAGCTAGCACTTAAGCGGGCTGAACTTGCTGGGGTGGAGCTGCTTGATGAAGAGGCTCGGCAGGCACTGGTGAGCGAACAAAAAGCGCTAGCACAAGCTTACACCAAGCTAGAAGCACAGCAGCGCAACCTTAGCCAGCAGCACCAATGGTGCATTAACGTGGAGCGCTTACAAGATGCAGTTGTTAGCGCTAAAGCGGGCCTTAGCCATGCGCAGCAACAGCTAGCGGGCAGTGCCAGTGAGCGGCAAGCTTTAGCCCAGCACCAACAGGCGGAAAAGATTACCCCGTTGTTTAGCGCAGTAAAGCGTTTGCGCCAACATGCGCAGCAATTGAATGCTGCGCACCAACAAAGTGCCAGTGCGCAACAGGCCGCTAGCCAGCGCTGGCAGCAGCAGCAATGGCAGCAGTGGCAGCTGGCTGAGCAGCAGGCTGCCAAGGGCCAACAACTTGCCGACGCGAGCGCACAAGCCATTGCTAAGTGCACAGCAGAACGAGAGGCCCATGCCCAGCGCGCCAAGCTAGGCGAATATTTACGTTCGTGGCAGCAACAGCAGCAATATGTAGTGGAGCAAGGCCGCCAAGCAGAGAGCATTAAGCAAGAGCTAGCAGCATTACAGGAATGCAATAAGCAACACATGGAAGGCATTCGCACGGCCGGCAAAGAGCTCGCCAGCCTAGCCAGTGTGCTGTACACAGCAGAGCAGGAAGCCGAGGCAGCAGAACACAGTTGGCAGCAGCTGCTTGCACAAGGCGACGCAAGTTTTCACCAACAACAGTGGCACCAAACCTACCAACAGTTGCAGCAGCTTGGCCAAGCGCAACAAGATTGGCGCCGCTGGCAGCAGGCAATAACGCAGCATAAAACAGCCGAGCAACAGCAACATGAGGCGCAACTGCAGCAAAAAAACACCACGGAGCAACTAGCCGAACTTGCAGGCCATATGGCCCATGGCCAGCAAAAGCGTGCACGCCAACAGGAAATTGTGGCCCTTGAACGTGATATTCAAGCATTAAGCAAATACCGTGAAAAGCTTGCGCCTGAGCAGGAATGCCCGCTGTGTGGTGCCACTGAGCACCCACATATTCAAGAGTACAAAACCCGTACACCACAGGCATCAGAGCAGGCCTTAGCCATTTTAGAAGAGGCACTTGCTGCGCAACAAGCCACCCAGCAAGCCCTGCAAGGTGAGCTTACCCGTTGGCAAGAGCGGGGCCGCTACGCACTACAAGAGAGTGAGCACTTAGCCGTGGCGATTGCCGAGCATGAGGCTAAGCTTAAACAAGCTTTAACCCCATTAGGGTTGGCAGAATGCAGCCCCCTTAGCGAAGCATTGTTTGCCCAATGGCAACAGGAATGGCATGCAAAAGAAGCCGCAGCCAAGGCCGCCATTGCCGCACTAGAGCAGCAACAGCAAGCTGTGGCTAAAGCCCAACGCACTGCTCAGCAAGCTAAAGAGGCTTGGCAAACCCAGCACAACAAGGTGGTGCAAGCCAAAGAAGAAAACCGCCGCCGCTCAGAAACCGCCACCGAAAAACAGCGCCTGCAAAAAGATGCCGAAGTGGCTAGCTACTTAGGCGAAAAAACACTGCGCGAAGAATTGGCAGAGCTTGGTTACCCGTGGCCTGCTGATTTGCCCGCTTGGCTGGCAGAACAACAAACGGTGTGGCAGGTATGGCAAGAGCAAGAACAATGGCTGCGCACAGAGCAGCAGCGCTGGCAAGAATTAGCAACCGCCGCCACCACTTGGCGCCGCCGCGCTCACCAGGCAGGCGCTGCATGGCAGGCCTTAGCTGCTGAAGAGCAAGGCTGGCCACGGTTAACGGTTGCACAACCAGAGCAACTTTACGAGCAGCTAAACACAAGCATTCAAGCAGCGCAGGTGGCGGTAAGCACCCATGTGGGCGAATGCCAAAGCTTGGTTAGCCAGCTTAGGCACACAGAACAAGAGGCAGATGCAGCGCAGCAAGCTTGGCAGCAAGCCCTAGTAAGTAGCGCTTTTGCTAACGAAGCCGCTTATCAGGCCGCGTTGCTGCCAGAGGCTGAAGCTGCGCGCGTAATGCAGCAGCAAGAGGCGCTGCAACAGGCCGTGCAAAAGGCAGATATCCAATTCAACCAATTGCAGGGTGAATTGCACACCGAGGTAAGCAAAGCCCTGAGCGATAAAACTGCCGCTGCATTAGCTGCTGAGTTAGCCCAAATGAATGCTGCCATCGGCAGCAACCGTGAAGCGCTTGGCGCCATTAACAACCAACTTGCACAAGATGCCACGTGGCGCGCGGCGCGTGCCGAGCTAGTGGCAGAGATCA
>Ga0079226_10000237_pt1 | contig 36947 bp, 29 predicted proteins | sample Poulit2014_FD_76345 | JGI IMG/M metagenome (GOLD analysis project Ga0079226, IMG submission 76345) | Agricultural soil microbial communities from Georgia to study Nitrogen management - Poultry litter 2014 | ecosystem: Environmental > Terrestrial > Soil > Agricultural land | place: USA: Georgia...
GCTTTAAAAATTGATTCCAGGGTTTCATTGGCCTGCCGTCGAAATCAACGTTCCGACTTTCGGCCTCTTACCACTGACATCTCTTGCATACTGGTTGTTTTGTTCAGTTTTCAAGGAGCAAAAATCATCATCTCTTCCAACGACATAAATATTATATCATCGTCATCAAATGTTGTCAATAACTTTTTCCTTCAATCAAAGATGATGATTTAGTGCTGATTTTCAACAGCACGATTTATAATACTACCCCAAATCATAAAAGTCAACGGTAAATCCGAATAAAAAAACAAATTCAGTGAAGGTAAATCATTCCATGGATTGGACACTATACAATCACTTCTCCATCCCAGTTTTTCATGCCGCCTTCCATACTGGAAACTTTAAAGCCGTGTTCATCCATAAAGGATGCTGCAGTCATACTCCGACTACCGGAACGGCACACAAAAACGTAATGATTGTTTTTATCCAATTCATTGACAGAATGCGGAATTTTATCAAGTGGAATATGCTTGGCACCTTCGATCATCCCTTGAGCTACTTCTTCATCCTCACGAACGTCCACTATAACCGTATCATCTTCCGTCATCAGTTTTTTTACGTCATCAGGTGTTATTTTATTGACCATATTTTTCCTCCTTGATTACTATTTTATCGAATCTGCTATCATCATAACGTCTGGAATGAATAGTGTCCAACTTTCTGACACAAAATAGAACAACCGTAGATTTGAGGGGGAATATCATATGCGCTATTTAATCTTGGTTGCCCTGTTTATACTATTAATACCCTCAGCCACCGCTGCTGAGGAAAACAGTGAACCACCTGAAAAACAGCTTGCAAAATATCATGAGAACATAACAGGAGATTCCGATATAGAAACGATTGAATTGAAGGGTAAATTAATTGCACCTGACTCAGAATATTATGCCGAAATTTGGGCAGCTATTTCGAATCAAGATGATCAGGAGTGGAAAATTCCATTTGAAGGGGGTTATGAACCTCAAATACATTTTTATGACCTGAATCACGACGGCGTAAAAGATATCTTTTACCAAAGTGCAGCAGGCGATAGCGGTGGTTTATATCATTATCATTTACATACATTAAAAAATAAGAAGCTGGAAGAAATAGCACTTCCGAAGCAAGAATTTTTAAAAGCTGAATTCAAGAACAATTTTAAAGTTGAGATACAAATTAACCATGAACAGGAGCCGGATATCGTCGATGTTAAGGATCGTTCATCAGAATATGTGTCATTAGGCATCTACAATGAAGATGGAGATCTGCTTGATGAAACACCGCCGATGATTGCCCCAATCGCATATTTTGAACCTGTTAAGGTCAGTGAACGAAAAGGCTATGGCATGAAAAGCTACCAGAAGATAAGCGGTGCCTATCAGGCAGATCAGCTGGGTACTGTGGAGACATTATGGTATTACGAGAAAGACCAATGGATTATCCTAAAAACAGAATGGGTACCGTCAGAATGAATAAAGCGAAACTTCATTCAGTGGTGGCGCTTTTCCTCTGCTGAAGGGGAACAAATGCTAAAAGCGCCACGTCAATCGCAACTTCTATGTGACCTGCGTCCTGCAGGCCCGAGCAGAATCGGACATTTAGGGACAGTTAGCCGCCGTTCTTGGGCGGGTTACTGTCCGTTACATGCGGGACAAAAGGATCTCTGCCGTGTCTGCGGAGAGATCTTTTTTAACATTTAGTTTGCCACGATATTCACCAATTTGCCTGGAACCACAATCACTTTGCGAACCGTTTTCCCTTCAATCAGTTCCTGAATACGTTCATTTGCCAGTGCTTGTTTTTCAAGTTCTTCTTTTGAAATATCTTTTGCCACATTTATTTTGGCACGGACTTTCCCCATGATTTGAACCACGATTTCAACTTCATCTTTCGTCAGTTTGGACTCATCGTATTCGGGCCATTTTTCATACGTGATGGTATCTTCATGACCCAGAAGCTCCCACAGTTCTTCAGCTATATGCGGTGCAACCGGGGAAAGCATTTTGACAAATCCCTCAATGTACGCTTTTGGAATTTCATCAGCTTTATAGCTCTCATTGATGAACACCATCAGCTGCGAAATACCTGTATTAAAGTGAAGTTGTTCAAAGTCTTCGGTCACTTTTTTCACGGTTTCATGGTAAACCTTATCCATCGACGTTTCATCACTGTTAGTTACAATCTTGTCAGACACTTTCCTGTTCTCATCAACGATTAAACGCCATACACGGTCAAGAAAGCGGCGAGATCCGTCAAGTCCATTAGTCGACCAGGTAACTGCTGCATCCAGTGGTCCCATAAACATTTCATAAAGACGCAATGTATCGGCACCATGTGATGTGACAATGTCATCAGGGTTAATGACATTCCCTTTGGATTTACTCATTTTTTCATTGCCTTCTCCAAGAATCATACCCTGGTTGAACAATTTCTGGAACGGTTCCTTTGTCGGAACAACACCAATGTCATATAGAAACTTGTGCCAGAAACGCGCATACAGCAAATGGAGCACCGCATGCTCGGCACCGCCGATATAGATATCAATCGGCAGCCATTCTTTTAGCGCTTCCGGATCAGCCAGCTGCTCCGGATTGTTCGGATCAATAAACCTTAAGAAGTACCAGCAGCTGCCGGCCCATTGCGGCATGGTGTTCGTCTCACGCCTTCCTTTCATACCGGTTTCCGGATCAACGACATTGACCCAGTCACTGTTGGCAAGTGGTGATTCACCTGTTCCGGACGGCTTTATTTCATCCATTTCCGGCAGTTCAAGCGGCAGATCCTCTTCCGGTACGGCGCTCATTGATCCATCTTCCCAATGGATAATCGGAATAGGCTCTCCCCAATAGCGCTGTCTGGAGAAGAGCCAATCACGAAGACGATAGGTCACTTTTCTGGTTCCTTTTCCATTCTCCTCAAGCCATTCGATCATTTTGGCAATCGCTTCATCGGTCATCAGGCCATTCAGAAAAGCGGAATTAACGTGCTCGCCGTCATCGACATATGCTTCCTTTGAAATATCCCCACCGGCAACGACTTCCTTGATTGGCAGCTCAAATTTTTCCGCAAATTCATAGTCACGCTCATCATGGGCAGGAACAGCCATGATAGCACCGCTGCCATAGCCCATCAGAACATAATCCGCTATCCATATCGGCATTTTTTCGTTATTGGCCGGGTTAATGGCGTATGCACCGGTAAATGCACCAGTTTTCTCCTTTGCCAAATCAGTGCGTTCCAGCTCTGATTTTGTTTCGATTTCTTTTAAATATGCTTGGACGGTATTACGCTGTTCAGCTGTCGTAATTTTGTCCACCAGCGGATGCTCTGGTGCAAATACGGCATATGTGGCACCAAACAATGTGTCCGGACGTGTGGTGAATGCCGTAAATTGTTCACCGTGGCCATCAATATCAAACGTGATTTCAGCACCTTCAGAACGTCCGATCCAATTACGCTGCATGTCTTTAATGCTTTCCGGCCAATCCAGTTCATCCAAATCTTCCAAAAGACGATCAGCGTAATCGGTAATTTTCAGAATCCATTGTTTCATCGGCTTTCGGACAACCGGATGACCGCCCCGCTCACTTTTTCCGTCAATTACTTCCTCATTCGCCAAAACAGTTCCAAGTGCCGGGCACCAATTAACCGGAACTTCATCCATGTAAGCGAGTCCTTTTTCGTAAAGTTTCGTGAAAATCCATTGCGTCCATTTATAATAGTTCGGATCGGTTGTATTGATTTCACGATCCCAGTCGTAGGAAAACCCTAATTCCTTAATTTGCCGTTTGAATGTGGCAATATTATGTTCGGTAAATTCAGCCGGACTGTTGCCGGTATCAATCGCATATTGCTCCGCCGGCAGGCCAAATGCATCCCAGCCCATCGGATGCAGTACTTCATATCCTTGCATCCGTTTCATACGCGAATAAATATCTGTCGCTGTATAGCCCTCAGGATGACCAACATGCAGACCGGCACCCGAAGGATATGGGAACATATCAAGTGCATAAATTTTTTCCTTATCTGAAAATGTATTGGTTTTAAACGTTTTATGTTCAGCCCAATAATCCTGCCATTTTTTTTCGATTTCCCGATGATTGAAACTCATGTTCCTTCCTCCTGTTATTCATTTTTAACAAAACCTGTTGATTTCAACATGATTATCATAGTGTGCATGTTCAAAATCATAGTGCATGTTCAAAAGGGGGATAACAAGGACCGACAAGCTAAGTTCTCAGGCATCCTGTCGCAACTGCCTTCACTAGCACATCAATCGCGTCAACGTTCGAGGCGGCGTCGTTTCGAGCACAAGGAATGCTTCACCGAATCCGCATCGCCCGCAGGAAAAGCGGTTTTCTTTTCCAAGGAGCGGGCTTCTCTTGTTTGTGGTGACTTCTGCGTTCGCGATTGACGTGGGCGGTTTTAGCAGAAGGTCCTCTATTCGTCATTATTACCGGACTTTTTGAACATCCTCTATAAAAAAACTCCTCATCCCATAAGAAGGGACGAGAAGTTTATCTCCCGCGGTACCACCCAAATTAACGCGCCGCATGCGTTCGCTCGTTTCCTTAACGCGGATTTGACGGCAAAGACTACTGCATTCGTCCTTACAACTTAAAGGTGAGTTCACAAACTCTCAGGGGCAGTTTTCACCAGCCACTGCCTCGCTTGACCTGGATGAGTTAGTTACTATTCCTTCTCATAGTCGTTTATACTTATATATGTTGCAGTTTATACAAAGTCAAGGGTTTTGTCAAGATATGTCAGAGCCCACTCTTTCCAATGACTTGTTTTTCGTGCTAAACTGGATAAAAACAAATGCGAAAATTATTCAGCGGGGGAACTTGGCAGTTAAAAGGAGTACTGACAACGATGATAAAAGGAATCATAAACTACTCACATTATTTAATGGAAGAGGCCGTCAATAAGGGTGATACGGTCATTGATGCGACATGCGGCAATGGTCACGATACTGTGTTCCTCAGCCGGCTTGTCGGCAAGGATGGGCATGTGTTCGGGTTTGATATTCAGGATCAGGCAATTGCCAATACGAGATACCGTCTTGCCCGGAACGGCTTGAAAAACACAACGATTATAAAGGATAGCCACAGTAATTTTGTGCACCACATACCGGTTGATAAACTGACAAGACTTGGCGGTGCAATTTTTAATCTTGGCTACCTCCCAGGGAGCGACAAGACAGTCATCACCCGAAGCGAGACAACCATACTGGCAGTTGAAGGTATCTTGTCACACTTGAAGCAAAATGGCATTGTCGTTCTTGTTGTGTACCACGGGCACAAAGGCGGCGATCTGGAACGGGAACAGCTTATGCGCTACGTTCGGCTCTTGGATCAAAAACTTTACCAGGTTCTCTACTACGGATTCATCAATCAAAAAAATGACCCGCCATTTATACTCGCCATCCAAAAAAGGAATTAGTATACCCAAACCCGGACTCAGGTTCGGGTTTTTGTCATTCGGTGGTAAAGCTTTGTGTTCCAATGAAAAAAGCGTGCTTTGTAACCGCTTATCCGCAATAAATCGCCGGTTACTTCCAGCCCGTCTTCAAGTTTCTTCACTTTCGGGTCCCCCAGATACAGTCCGACGAGCCCATGATGCACCATCTCATGAAAGTGGCGGTCCGGCAGATTTTGTACATGGATATGGGCCTGCTCAATAAAATAAATAAGCCGTTTTTTCATGCGTTCCTGATTATCGTAATAATGACAAAAGTTCAAATCACCTTCATGTCTGTCTTCCTCCTGATCAATATAATAATCGAGCAATATATGCAGACCTTGCATAAACGGAAAGTAGCTTTCAGTAATATCATCTGCTAACGCTGCTGTCATCTTCCCACCCAATGCATATGAGACAAGACAAAAAATCCCCAGTGTCGATCCCGCAGCTGCAGCGTATTCATACCAGTACAGCGGTAAATCATTCGTTTTTTCCCGGAACCAGCTGACAAGTCTCGGAACACGTTCGTCCAGTTCAACATGTTTATGTACCTGTAGATCACTATACAACTGCTCCAGTTCCAGCAAATGACCCCTTATAATATCATACGTATCCAAACGTCTCATCGTTTTTTGGCACGTCCGTACCAAGTCGGCTAAATATTCCCCATCCCGTTGCTCTGTCCGCAGTGCATAATAATGCTGAATAGGGTTTCCCTTGCTCAGAGCGTCAGCCATTGCTTCATGAAGCTGACGAAAATCATCCGGGTCCAGTGAAGTGCTCCGGTCACACAGGTTGTCCAAATAGTCACTGATCGTCTGATACGCGACAATGAAACGGATTGCCTCCCGCCACCTGTAGCCGGCAAGCAATGCATACACAGCCCCGCCCAGACAATGAAACCGCTTTGACTCTATACTGGCTAGTGCCTGCTTGCGCAATTCTTCATCAGGTATGTCGCCGGCCCGTTTTTCCCAAAAGGTGAGCTCTGAATTCACTGCCGGGAAAATTCGGCGATAAACGGCTGTCATTAATGTAAATGGTGTTTTGGGGATGCTATATGCCAAACCCATTCCTCCGATCATTCGGTTCATTTAGAAAATTTGCTATACTACATATATCACCATATTTTAGAGGGGGATTCAAATGATTCAGTCATATAAAAATTACCAGCCCAACATTCACCAATCTGTTTTTGTTGCACATGATGCAAATGTTATTGGCGATGTCACAATTGATGAACGATCAAGCATCTGGTTTAAAACTGTCATCCGTGGAGATGTGGCGCCGACAAAAATCGGAAAAGGCGTCAGTATTCAGGATTTATCCCTCGTTCATCAAAGTCCGGATATGCCGGTAACGATAGAGGATTTTGTAACAGTCGGCCATCAGGTCACACTGCACGCATGTACAATCCGGGAACATGCTCTGATCGGTATGGGCTCGATTATTCTCGATGGTGCAGAAATCGGCGAACATGCTTTTATCGGCGCCGGAAGTCTTGTACCGCCGGGGAAAAAAGTTCCGCCGCATACGCTGGCGCTCGGAAGGCCCGCTAAAGTGGTGCGGGATTTGACAGAAGAAGATTATCAGGAAATGGAGCGGGTGTATCAATCCTACATAAAAAAAGGAGAGTATTATAAGGCGCTTTTTGGTAAACCTGACTAAACTGGTATTCGAAAAAATCTATAATTGGGTTTATCATCAACGTTCCGTTATAGCAGAAAAGATGCGGAACCAGCCGCATCTTTTCTTCATCACACGCTGTCATTTAATTTTCAGCAGCGCCTGCAGTTCCTCCAACTTATCTGTCTTTTCCCACGGAAACAAGATATCTGTTCTGCCAAAGTGGCCAAATGCAGCGGTGTTTTTAAAGATGGGCTTTTTCAGATCCAGCATCCGGATAATACCGGCTGGACGAAGGTCAAACACTTTCCGTATCGCTTTCACCAGCTCTTCTTCACTCACAACACCCGTGCCAAACGTATTAACTGCAATTGATACCGGCTCTGCTACACCAATGGCATAGGCAAGCTGCACTTCACACGTTTTTGCCAGATCTGCCGCAACAATATTTTTAGCAACATAACGGGCGGCATATGCTGCCGAACGGTCGACTTTCGTATAATCCTTGCCACTGAAGGCACCACCGCCATGACGGGCATAACCGCCATATGTGTCAACAATGATCTTTCTGCCTGTTAACCCTGCGTCCCCCTGTGGGCCACCAATAACAAACCTGCCTGTCGGGTTAATGATGAACTTCGTCGCCTCATCCAGCAGATTCCCAGGAACAACCGGACGAATGACATGTTCAATCATATCTTTCTCAATTTGTGCTGTTGTTATATCCTGATGATGTTGGGCTGAGATAACAATTGTATCCACTCTGACTGGTATATCATGTTCATCATATTCAATGGTGACTTGTGTTTTCCCATCAGGTCGCAAATAATCCAGGATATTTTCATTTCGTACATCTGACAGACGTTTTGCCAGCTTATGTGCCAGCGAGATCGGCAACGGCATCAGTTCCTCCGTTTCATTGCAGGCAAAACCAAACATCAATCCCTGATCACCTGCACCGATCGAAGCAATTTCCTCATCACTCATTTTACCCTGACGCGCCTCCAATGCCGTATCAACTCCGCCGGCAATGTCAGGTGACTGCTCATCGATAGCCGTGAGTACTGCACACGTTTCTGCATCAAAACCGTATTTTGCCCGGGTATAGCCGATGTCCTCAATTGTCTTGCGAACTATCGCCGGAATATCCACATAAGTCGTTGTCGTAATTTCTCCCGATACCAGGATCATCCCGGTTGTCACCATTGTTTCACAGGCAACTCGAGCATTTGGGTCACGAGCCAAGATCTCATCTAATATCGCATCTGAAATCTGATCAGAAATTTTGTCCGGGTGGCCTTCTGTCACCGACTCAGATGTGAACAAACGCCGTTTTACAGCCATGAGGCCATATCCTCCCTTAAGTATATGGTACGGAACTCTTTTTCAGTATATGATCACCATCCGCCATCAATTAACACCTAAAAACAAAAAAACCTTCCCTGCATGCTGAGGAAAGGAAATGCGCCTTTCACTCTTATTGTTCAAGGATTGATCCTTGCAACAGATTAGCACCTTTTCACTATTTAAGTGATGGTTGCCGGGCTTCATCGGGTCTGTCCCTCCGCCAACTCTGAATAAGAGAGTATCCGCTCGCACATAATGGTAAACGAATTCGGTATGTGATGTCAACTCTAACTCTTAATCTTGACAACATTGACACGAAAATTTCATATAATTAATTATGAAAATAGTGTGGACTATTTTATTGAATGTGTTATACTAATAATCGAATTAAGGACATAAGGTTGAGTTTGATTGAATCTATAAAAAGGCAGGTATCAAAAATGAAGACGGAAGAGGATACTATTTTGATGAAAGATTTACTGACCCATCACAATATACAGACTAACCTTGCAGTGCCGCAGCTGGTCGAGAAAATATTGGAGCGGAACGAAGGTGTCCTGAGTACAACAGGGGCTGTGGGTGCAACCACCGGTGAGTACACAGGCCGCTCACCGAATGATAAGTTCATTGTACAGGACGATGTGTCCGAAGATCTTGTTGATTGGGGTGACATTAACCGCTCCATCGATGAAGCATCTTTTGATAAGCTATTAAAAAAAGTAACAGCTTATTTACGCGATAAAAATGAATTATTCCATTTTAAAGGTTTTGCCGGTGCCGATCCGAACCACCGCCTGCCGATCGATGTTATCAATGAATATGCGTGGCATAACCTGTTTGCGCGTCAGCTGTTCATTACACCGACGGACGAGGAATTCAAGGTACACGATTCCCGGTTCACCGTCATATCTGCCCCGACATATCAAGCGGATCCTGCAATTGACGGCACCAATTCCGAAACATTTATTCTCATTTCATTTAAAAAACGGATTGTTTTAATCGGCGGGACCGAATATGCCGGGGAAATTAAAAAATCCATTTTTTCAGTTATGAACTACCTATTGCCGCAAAACGATATTTTGTCAATGCATTGTTCGGCAAACGTCGGTCAAGAAGGTGATGTTGCCTTATTCTTCGGACTTTCCGGAACTGGTAAAACAACGTTATCAGCTGATCCATACCGTCGTCTGATTGGTGATGATGAACACGGCTGGAGTCCAAACGGCATCTTTAATATCGAAGGTGGCTGCTATGCCAAGTGCATCAACCTGTCGCCGAAAAAAGAGCCGCAAATTTACAATGCAATCCGGTTTGGCTCTGTGCTGGAAAATGTTGTGCTTGATAAAACATCACGTGAACCGGATTATGATGACACATCACTGACAGAAAATACACGGGCAGCTTACCCGCTGGAAAATATCGATAACATTATCACACCAAGTGTAGCTGGTCATCCGAACACAATCATTTTCCTGACAGCTGATGCATCAGGTACACTGCCGCCAATCAGCAAGCTGACAAAAGAACAAGCTATGTATCATTTTCTGAGCGGCTATACGAGCAAACTGGCAGGCACAGAACGCGGTGTAACACAGCCTCAGGCGACTTTTTCCGCTTGTTTCGGCTCACCATTTCTGCCGTTGGCGCCATCAGTATACGCTGAAATGCTCGGTGAAAAAATTGACCAATACAATTCAAATGTCTTTCTGGTGAATACCGGCTGGACCGGCGGATCATATGGTGTCGGACATCGCATGAAGCTTTCCTATACACGTGCAATGGTTCACGCCGCACTGGAGGGTGAACTGAATAATATCGAAACGGTTAAGGACAGTATTTTTGGTTTGGATATCCCGCTGCATGTTCCAGGCGTTCCAGATGAAGTGCTGGTGCCAAGAAATGCCTGGGACGATGAAGTAGCGTACGAAGCTGAAGCACAAGCATTAGCAATGAAATTCCATGACAACTTCAGCAAATTCACACAGGCGAGTGATGAAATTCGTAACGCCGGTCCTATTTACAAAGGCTAATTTTATACACTTTAAAAATTTGTTTCCTCATCCCAAAAGGATTTAACATATGAAGGAAAATATCAGCAGCCGAATGCTGACAGCCGGTCTCACCATTGGGGGCCGGTTTTTTTTAATAAAACGAAATAAATTTTGGAGCACGTTTTCATTACCAAAATAGGCCACTCACCGATTCCTCCACTCTAACCTCTTGCATCTGACATCTTTCATAGGCATTCACACAAATTTTTCTGGGCGCATAGACTATGTTGACATAACACCATTATGATGGGAAAGGAACGAATACTATGAAAAAGCGTTTCTGCGTTGCTTTATTATCAAGTCTATTGCTTATCATGTCAGCTTGTGGCTCCGGCAATGAAATGACCAACATTAAACTGGCTGAAGTAACACGCTCCATCTTTTATGCGCCGCAGTATGTTGCAATTGAAAAAGGTTTTTTTGAAGAAGAGGGTCTCAATATTGAACTTCAGACAACGTGGGGCGGAGACAAAACCATGACTGCACTGCTGTCGGACGGTGCGGACATTGCCCTTGTCGGTTCGGAAACGTCCATTTACGTCCATGCACAAGGCTCAAAGGACAAAGCGATTAATTTTGCACAATTAACCCAGACGGACGGTACATTTCTCGTGTCAAAAGAACCTAAACCCGATTTTGAGTGGGAAGACCTCAACGACAGCACATTCATGGGACAGCGTATAGGCGGGATGCCGCAAATGGTCGGTGAGTATGTACTGAAAAATCATGATATTGACCCGCATTCAGATTTAAATCTCATTCAGAATGTTGATTTTGCAAATATACCAGGGGCTTTCACTTCGGGTGATGCTGAATACGTTCAACTATTCGAACCAACCGCCAGCACCTTTGAAAAAGAAGGAAAAGGGCATATCATCGCTTCATTCGGTGAGGAATCGGGCCAAGTTCCATATACAACATTTATGACGAAAGAAAGCTTTTTGAATGACAACAAAGAAACGATCAGCAGCTTCACAAAAGCGGTCTATAAAGCACAGCAATGGGTACAGGAACACAGTGCCAAAGAAACTGCCGAAGTGATTCAGCCTTATTTCGAGGATACGGAGCTGGAAATGCTGGCATCTTCCATTGACCGCTACAAAAGTCAGGGATCGTTTGCAACAGACCCGGTTCTGGGGAACGAAGAATGGCATAACCTGAAAGACATTATGGATGAGGCCGGTGAATTACCGGAAGATGTGCCGTATGATGAGCTTGTCAACACAAGCATTGCTGAGGAAGTCATTGGAAACTAAGGAGGAGAGCGAATGTCATTTCTTACCTTAGATCGTGTGTCACATCATTATTTTTCCAAAAAGAATTATACCAAAGCACTCGACAACATTTCTTTTTCCATAAAGGAAGGCGAGTTTGTTGCACTGTTGGGCCCCAGCGGGTGTGGAAAATCGACGATACTTTCCATCATTGCAGGGATTATTGAACACACTGCCGGAGATGTTTATGTAAATGACCGGCCAATGCATGAGACTGAGCCGAAAATCGGATATATGCTCCAGCAGGATTATTTATTCCCATGGAAATCAATCATCGACAACGTTCTGATCGGACCAAAAATCAGTCATGATCAGACGAAAGAAACAAAAGAAAACGCATTGGATTTACTGAATCAGGTGGGTTTGTCCGGTATTACCGAAGACTATCCGGACTCCCTTTCCGGCGGGATGCGGCAGCGGGTTGCACTCGTACGCACACTCATCACCAATCCAGAAATACTGCTTTTGGATGAACCTTTTTCAGCCCTTGACTATCAAACCAAATTAAAACTGGAGGATCTTGTCTGGGACCTTCTCCGGTTATACCATAAAACATCCATTCTTGTTACACACGACATCGGTGAGGCCATTGCAATGAGTGACCGGATTATGTTGATGGATGCCAATCCGGGTACGATTGCCAAAACGTTTGAAGTACCTCTGGAACTCCGCAATGAAAAACCGTTGTTAGTCCGGAGACACCCAAAATATCAAATTTTGTTTGATAAAATTTGGGAAGAATTAAATAAAAATGAAGCAAATGTGCTGCAGTCCGAGGTGGTGGAATCCAAAAATGAAACATGAATCCGAGCAGCAGCTGTTTGAAAACTACCAGCAAAACTTAAAGCGCGAGAAAAAGTTTGTTCTCAGCTGGCAGATTCTTATATTGATTTCGTTTTTCGGAATTTGGGAATTGGCCAGCGGTATGTATTGGATTGATCCATTGATTTTCAGTTCACCCTCTGAAATTTACGGTGTCCTGGTGGAAAAGTTTGCAGATGGATCAATGGTCACTCATCTTCAAGTGACACTGTTTGAAACGGTTTTAGGGTTTTTGATCGGAACTATTCTCGGCATCATCATGGCAACGGTCTTATGGTCATCCGAGCGGTTCTCGAACATTATGGATCCCTATCTGGTAGTCATGAATGCCATGCCCAAAGTGGCATTGGGCCCGATCATCATCGTTGCCATGGGCCCCGGCTATTTATCGATTATTACAATGGGTGCCATCATATCAGTTGTCATAACAACATTAGTGGTCTACTCCGCCTTCAGAGAAGTCGACCCAAACTATGTGAAAGTACTGAAAAGCTTCAAAGCAACGCGCGGACAAATTTTTAAGGAAGCTATCTTTCCTGCTACCATACCTGCGATGATTTCGACTTTAAAGGTTAATGTAGGACTGTCGTGGGTAGGTGTCGTCGTCGGAGAGTTCCTCGTTTCCAAAGAAGGACTGGGATATTTGATCGTTTATGGTTTTCAAGTATTCGACTTCTCGCTCGTAATGTCAAGCCTGATTCTCATCGCCATTTTTGCAGCCGTCATGTATAAAATTGTCGAACGCATCGAAACGTTTTTGATTAAACATACAAGATAAGGAATGACTGTGAAACTCCAACCAAAAAAAGGGAACCGTTATTTTACTGAAAGGTTCCATTATTGATCGCAAAACTTGAATTCGCACGCATCGTTGTAAGTAAATAAGCATAACAACATGTATCTTTAAATAAGTACCATTTTGTCTGTAAAAAAGATAGTCCAGTTCAATTTCGAACTGAGCTATCTTTTTAAGTTTATCAAGCGCTTATTCATCTAAAACACCTTTTAGTGGAATATATCTATTATCGTTATTCCCTTACTTGTCCTCTTGGCATTCTTTTCCGATGAACGCCATGCAATGGTTCAGCACATCATCTTTCATAATAAAACTGTATTGCATATTCTGCCTGACATTTACAGGAATACGGGCTAGCTGAACAGGTCCCTCTGTCTCATAAAATGTCTCCTGCTTAACGAGTTCCCCGATTTCAGCAAAATAGACATTTTTAATGATGGTACCACCTTTACCGTCGACAACATATTGGGCCACGTAGCGGATCGACTCAACTGTTCCGCCGGTTTCTTCCTTAACCTCCCTGACCGCCGCTTCTTTCGCTGTCTCATTTTCTTCAACCTTACCACCCGGAAATTCCAGGCCACGTTCCTTATGTTTCGTCAAAAGCCATTTATTGTTATAGCAGCAAATGACCCATACGTGTTTTGGGCTCCGGGAAAAAGGATGGTCATCAAACGATAACGTTACTTCATTCTGATAATAGTCTGTAAATCGATACATTTTTTCAGTTGCTTTCATTCTTCACTCCATTGAATGATGTTTGATAGTTATAATTTTTTCATTGTCATTTTCCTGTACGAATTCAAATTTCATTTCGTAAGTTCCGTCAAAGCCAGCTTATTCCCCTGAACAGTTACTGCTGTATTATCACCATTTTTATCATATCATAGTCATTTTTTTCTTGAAACCATGGCGTGTTTTCGTTGACGGTATATATAAATCGTTTGATTGTTCGCAAAAAAAACTGAAGCATATTCAGCAGCCGTTTCTTTCGCTGTTATCATAGCGTATATGCTTGATATATCTGTTATATATCATATGTAATGTCCCTCCCCAGAGGATGTATAAGCTTGCTTGTAGTATATTATTACTCTTTTGCCATCCCCATTAAACCAAAAAAGAGGAATAAGACGGATTTCTTATTCCTGAAACCTCTACAACCTGTTATCCGTTAACACGCCTATATCATCAATATGCTTTTTTGTTTCTGCATCTCCAAGATCGTAAATCATCTGAAATGCTTCCGTTATACCGCCATCATAATCATCATTCGGTTTATCGTTATGGTATGGCATTATTGGCACGTGAGCCCGGAAGAAAGCACGAAAATCCGAATCGTGCATACCGTCCAATTTACTGCGCAACGTCTGAACCTCATCTTCAGTGGCATAAATAATATATGCATCATTATTGTCATATTTGATTCGCGAAATTTCCTGACTACCCAAATTAATATAATATTTGTTTTTCATAATCCAGCACCTCCCATTCATAACGTACCCCAAACAGGCGATATTATGATGAAACGTCATTCAGCTGAGTTTTGTAGACAAAAATTCCCATCAGTCTGTTCAGACCAATGGGATTCATTCACATGATTCAGTTGCCGCGGGCTGTTGAATACCTGATTTATCGGCTAATATGCAGCGTCCTCTTCCGTGTGGGATACACATTGGTGTTCCAAACATCGGATCGAAAGTGACATCACATTTCATTTGGAATACTTCATGTACCAGATTGCACGTGACAATCTCCTCAGGTTTCCCCTGGGCAAAAACATCTTTATCCTTGATGGCAACGATATGATGAGCGTACCGGCAGGCAAGATTTAAATCGTGCAGCACCATGACAACCGTACGTCCATCCTTTTCATTCAAACCGAACAAAAGGTCAAGGACATCGATCTGATGTGTCATATCCAGGTAAGTCGTCGGTTCATCAAGCAGAATGGTGTCCGTTTCCTGTGCCAGGGTCATGGCAATCCATGCGCGCTGGCGCTGTCCTCCTGATAGTGAATCAACAGGACGATCTTTGAATTCCAGCATGTTCGTTGCTTCAAGTGCATTTTGGACTGCATTCTCATCTTCCTTTGACCATTGTTTCAACAAACGGCGATAAGGATGCCTCCCCTGTTTAACCAGTTCCATAACACTTAACCCATCAGGCATTCCCGGGCTTTGCGGTAAAATGGAAAGCTTTTTTGCCACTTCTTTTGTGCCCATCTTCGCAATGTTTTCTCCATCAAGCACAACACCGCCGCCTTTAGGTTTCAGCAATCGTGCCAACGAACGAAGCAGCGTGGATTTCCCGCAGCCATTACTCCCGATAAAGACCGTGATTTCACCTTTGGGAATCGTTATGTTTAAATCATCGATTATGATGTCATCACCATATCCGAGTGTCAAATCCTTTGCTGATAACGTTTGCATCGGAATCTCTCCCTATGTCGTACATAATCTTTCCTCAACTGAACACATACCGTACCACTACGTACATAATAATTTTTTATGTTCTAACTTCAGTTTATTTGGTTTTTGGCTTTAAGTCAATGACTTTGAAAATCATTATCAACTAAGGAAATCCTGTAATTTGCTGCGTACAAGCTTGTTTGAGGCGTTGCGCGGTAATCTATCCAGGAAATAAATGTCTTTAGGGACTTTATAGCCAGCAAGATGTTTTTTGGCAAAAGCCAGAATATCATCAGTTGAAACATTTGGATGTTCGGTAACTGCAAACGCAACCGGTACCTGGCCCCACTTATCATCCGCTTTACCAACAACGCCAACCTCCTGAACACCTTCCATGGAAGACAGCACATTTTCAACTTCCGTCGGGTAAATATTTTCACCACCGGAAATGATTAGATCTTTCCGTCGATCCACGACATATAGGAATCCTTCCCTATCAGTATAACCCAAATCTCCGGTTGCCAGCCAACCATCAATGAGAGCTTTATTAGTAGCCTGTTCATTATTGAAATACCCTTTAGTAACCATAGGGCCTTTAACATAAATTTCTCCAACTTGGCCGTCCGGAGCATTTATTTTCAATTGAGCCGGAAATAGAGGTTTCCCGGATGAGCCGATTTTTTCCAGTGCTTTAACAGGGCTGAGGGTCACGATTTGCGAAGATGTTTCCGTCATGCCGTATGACTGAAAAACGGGCATTTGACGGGCTTTTGCCTCTTCAAGCAATGATTCCGGTGCAGGACCGCCGCCCAGCAGCAGGCATCTGACCGTTTCAGGATAACGGTTATCACCCAGCTGATTGATGAGATCCCTGACCATCATCGTGACAACAGAAGCAATGGTGACCCCTTTCGTCATAAGTGCCTCGTGGAAGCTTTGTTTATCATACTTTTCCAGAAGATAAACCGGTATGCCATAAATAACGCTGCGCAGCAAAATCGATAAACCGCTGACATGAAATATCGGAAGGACGGCAAGCCATTTATCCTGCTTGCTGAGACCAAGGTTCAGCATTGATCCGACAGCGCTCCACCAGTGGTTGCCATACGAATGGACAACGCCTTTTGGAAAACCGGTCGTACCCGATGTGTAAATGATGGTAAACATTGCATCCAAATCAATTTCCGTGCAAAGGTCACCGGGTTGCTCGTTCAGTTTCCACACTTCAGAAAATGACTGTATTTTTGCATGAAGCTTCCGATCATGATTCTGTGCCAATACAAGTTCAACACCGGCATCATTGAGCTGATAATCCAATTCCTGCTCCGTTAGCCGGGTGTTAAGCATAACCGCAACAGCTTCAAGATAAGTTAACGCATGGATGGCAATCACCATGTCGATATGGTTATCGGAAAGAATACCAACTTTTGATCCTTTATGAACCCCCAGTATCCGCAGCTTTCGGGCGAATGTCTGGCTTTTTTCTTTCAGCTCCAGGAAAGTATACACTGTTCCGTCTCCAAGCTCGATTGCGGTCTGATCAGGAGCAAGGTCGGCCTGTTTTGTGAGCCAGTGGGGCATGATTTCCGCCATAATTACAACCTGCTTTCATGTTAATATTATAGATGCTCGTCTTAAATGCATGTTCAAAAAGGAGGATACCAAGGACCGGCCAGCTATTTAGTCGAAGGTCTTCTGCCACGATGTGCCATTGGTACCGAACTTTTTGAACATCCTCTTAAAAGAAAAACCCTTGCCTCTTAACAGCAAAGGATTTTCAATGTACTTTTACCGATTACGGAAAACGCGGGAATTGCTTGAAGTCCGGTTTCCGCTTTTCTTTAAATGCATCGCGGCCTTCTTTTGCTTCATCTGTCGTGTAATAAAGCAATGTCGCATCGCCGCCCATTTGCTGCAATCCGGCAAGTCCGTCGGTGTCTGCGTTGAACGATGCTTTCAAGAAGCGGAGCGCAGTCGGTGATTTTTCCAGCATTTCTTCACACCATTGCAATGTTTCCTCTTCCAACTTCTCAAGTGGTACGACGGTGTTGACCAGTCCCATTTCATACGCTTCTTCGGCATTGTACTGACGGCATAAATACCAAATTTCCCGGGCACGTTTATGACCAACCATACGGGCCAGCATTCCGGCACCATACCCTGCATCAAAACTTCCTACTTTCGGGCCGGTCTGTCCGAAGATGGCATTATCAGCAGCGATTGTCAGGTCACAGACAACATGCAGCACATGACCGCCGCCGATTGCATAACCGGAAACCATGGCCACGACAGGCTTCGGAATCGTACGGATAAGACGCTGCAGATCAAGAACATTGAGGCGCGGCACCTGGTCTTCTCCGACATAACCGCCATGTCCGCGGACAGATTGGTCACCGCCGGAACAGAACGCTTTGTCCCCTGCGCCGGCTAAAATAATCACCCCGATTGACGAATCATCCCGTGCGTCCGCGAATGCGTCAATCATTTCATTGACTGTAAGCGGCGTGAATGCATTACGCTTTTCCGGGCGGTTCATCGTCACCTTGGCAATACCATTGTACTTTTCATAAATAATTTCATTGTATTGTTTTGCTTCTTCCCATTGAACAGTCAATTGTTTTCCTCCTTTAAATCAATTGTTATGTAGCATCCTTTCCGACAGATTTCAAGAATCCGGTTACTATTTTACCAAAAGTTGCCGGCTGTTCCACATGAATTGCATGACCGGCACCTTTAACCGTGGTATGTTCGGCAGCTGGCATAAGGTTTTCCATCGTTTCATTGATCCCAATGAATTTAGTGTCATGTTCGCCGCTCAAGAGCATTACCGGGACATCCAAACCTGGCAGATCTTCTTTCCACGATGGCTGTGATCCCGTCCCCATAAACCGGAGTGACTGTGCAAGTCCTTCCGGTGATTGGGACAGACGCTCTGTACGAATCTTTTTCCGAACGGCTGCCGGCAATTGTTTTTGAGACTCAAAAAGTGGGATATCCTCCCAGAAATCAACAAAAGCTTCTATCCCGTCCGACTCAATTCGCTGCGCCAGTTTCTCATCTTGCTGGCGGCGTTTATAACGTTCTTCCTCATTGGCCAGCCCCGGTGATGCGCTTTCCAATGTCAGAGACTTTACCCGCTCGGGGAAAACGAGTGCAAATGAGAGTGCAGTGCGACCGCCCATGGAATAGCCGATGAAGTGAACTTTTTCCCATTGCAGTTTATCGAGCAATCCGGCTAAATCCCGGCAAACGTCGCGCATTGTTTTGGCAGGGCCAGGTTTTGTCCTGCCATGACCGGGCAAATCAATTGTGAGCGTCTGAAAACCACCGAGCCACTCGGTGACGATTGTTGTCCATGTCCCGGACGTTCCAGTGAAACCATGCAAAAGGACAACTGGTTCACCCTCACCATTCAGTTCGTACCAATACACTGTACCATTGATTTTAAAATACACGCCATCATTCCTTCCCCGTAAAGTGAAACTTCATTCAGCGGAACGGTTTTTTTCCGCAATGATATTAGGGAACAAAGGCTAAGTTCGCGACACAATCGCAACTTCTTTGTGACCTGCACCGTGCAGGTTCGAACAGGGACTTTTATGGTCAGTTAGCCGCCGTTTTTCTGGCGGATTACTGACATTACATGCGGGGTAAAAGTGAATTATTAATCTGCTGCCATTTTTCCCGATGCCATTTTAAATTTGCCGTCCGGTCAGTTTTGACTTCAATAACAGATAAGCCATCATGCTGATAACTTTCCTGTAATGCTTGCTTCAATTCAGCTGCACTGGACGGCTGCTGATAGGTACCACCGTACATGTCAATCACATGCTTGAACTCAATATCGAGTGGTGTCCCGAACAACGCTTCAAAATGCGCTTCATGATTCACTTGCGGTAAAAATGAAAAAATGCCGCCACCATTGTTGTTTACCACAAGAATCGTTACGTTCAGCCCATGATGCTTAGCCGCTAGAAGTCCATTCATGTCATGAAAAAAGGATAAGTCACCAAGCACAAGCGTAACAGGGCCACCCGCAGCTGCTGCCCCCATACCACTTGACACCATACCATCGATACCGTTCGCCCCACGATTAGCCAATACTTCCACTGACTTCGATGTGGTCATGAAAAATGTGTCCAAATCCCTTACCGCCATACTGTTTCCGACGTAGATGCTGCTTTGATCCGGAATCTCGTCCATCAGATGGCGTACCGCTTCCCCTTCTGTAACAGCACTACTGTCATCTGTTCCCAATAAATGGCTTTTAGCGATCTGATTCATCATTTGCCAGGTCTGCAGCCATTCATCATCAAATGTTAACGGTTCGGTCACAGTCGCCAAATCCCGGCACAAGCATGCTGCATCGGCATAAATGAAGTCTGTCTGATTGCCGGCAGGTTCACGGTACCCGGCTGAATTTTCCACAACATACTGCGGGATGTCACCATGTTCCTTTACATAGAACAGATAAGGCTTGGACACCGGCATGGCACCAAAACGCATGATAAAATCAGGTTTCAGCTGCTTCCTGATTGTTTCGTTTCTTAAAATGGCATCATAGCTTTCAATAATCAGTTCTTTATCATGCTTCCCTGCTCTTATTTGTGATAATGGATCAGCAAGAATTGGTACTTGCCAGGCTTCAGCGAGTTCCGTTACAGCTGCAGCAAATTCCCGATCGGTTTGCGGTCCGCAGACAATCAGCCCTTTCTGACATGACTTCAATTTGCCGCTGAGTTTTTCAAGCTGAGCCTGATGCAGTCGCCGTTTTCCTTCCACTTTGGCGTAAAAAGGTTTGTCGCTTCGTTCCCCCCACAAATTTTCCAATGAAAAATCGGGGATCAGTGGTTCGCGGAATGGAAAATTCAGATGCACCGGTCCCGGGTTGCCTTCATTTGCTGTATTGACAGCTCGAGATGCTTTTCCGCGGGCATAGGCAAGCATGTTTTCATCTGCTTCAGGCAGCGCCATTTCATGAAACCATTTCACATAATCACTGTAAAGCTTAATTTGATCGATCGCCTGCGGTGCACCGGTATCTCGCAATTCGTGGGGCCTGTCAGCCGTCAGCACAACGAGCGGCACCCGGCTGTAGCTCGCTTCAATAATAGCTGGGAAGTAATTGGCAGCAGCGGTTCCAGATGAACAAACAAGGGCCACCGGTTTCTGCAGCTTTTTTGCCATGCCCAATGCAAAAAAAGCTGCTGAACGTTCATCAATCACCACCCGCTGTTTCAGACCAGGGTGCTCTGCTATTGTCATCGCCAATGGTGTTGAACGGGATCCGGGAGAAATCACAACATCCGTCAATCCGCTTTGCACCAGCTCATCAACAAAATTTGCCGTATAACGCGTCAATTTTTCGGTGTGAATCATTATTCAGCCTCCAATACCGACAGCATTGGCATAAATTTAATTTTCGTTTCTTCATATTCTGCCTCGGGATCCGAATCCCGTACGATCCCGCACCCAGCGAATAATGATGCCTGATCTCCCTGTATCAAGCCGGACCGGATAGCAACCGCAAATTCACCGTTAGAATTGCTGTCAAGCCAGCCAACGGGTGCGCCATACCAGCCACGGTCCATCTGTTCATGCTCACGGATGAATGCAAGTGATTTATCCCGCGGGACACCGCCAAGAGCAGGTGTCGGGTGCAGCTTGCCAACAATATCAAAAATACTGTATCCTTCTTTCAGTGTTGCTGTGACAGGTGTGTACAAATGCTGAAGATTTTTCAGCGGATAGATCACGGGCTTATCAGGAACATAAACAAAACGGCAGTAATGTTCCATAGACTGTCTGATCATTTGCACAACAAAATCATGTTCACTTCTGTTTTTTTCATCATGAAGCAGTGTATTGCCAATCCTGGCATCCTCTTTTTCCGTCTTTCCGCGCGGAGCAGTACCGGCGAGGCAAGTGGACATGACGTCATCCTTTTCCTGCCTGACCAACCGTTCCGGAGAAGATCCAATGAAACAATCACCGTCACGTTCAAAAGCAAACACATAACTGTTCGTCTGTGTTTCAATCAAATTGTTTAAAATAGGGGAGATTTTAGCCTGGTCCGACAGCTTTACCTGCATTTCCCTGGCCAAAACAATTTTATCCGCGTGATGCTGTTTAATGCTATTGGTCGCACGTTTGACTGTCTGTTTCCATTCATCAGGCGCAATTTCTTCTGTTGCCTCAATAGCGGTTCCCTCGGGCAGATGAACTGAACTGTCAAATAACATATTTTTCGTTTGATTAATTCGTTCTGCAAGTTGTCCCGGATGATTATCTTTTGATACTCGGATATTAATCGTCAAATAACTGGCATCCTCTGTCTTTGTTAACATAAATTCCGGGATAATGAATGACAGATGGCTGAACTTTTCCCATAATTGGGATCTTTTCGCTGCCGGATCAAATGACATGCCGCCAAGTGCAAGCATTCCCGTGCCCGGACACTCGTATGGGTTACGAATAATCGATTCATTCAGCAATTGCTTCCAGTTGCTCTCCATCTGCTCAATACTGCTTATATTGGCCGCCAAATCATATGCACTGCCGACACCTACAACATAGAATTGTTCGGCTGTACTTGACCAAAATGTCCGATTCATCGATAATTGGCCGGCAGCTTCAAAGAATAGAAGTGGATTGTACTCATTTATTTCTTCCGTCATACTCAGCAAAGGGGATGTATCATTGGTCTTTGCCTTATTTATGGCTTTATCAAGCATTGATTTAAGGGTTGTTTCTTTTACCTCAATCATCAATATAAACCTCCGTAACATTATACCATCACAAAGCACCATATCTATTTTATTCTTTTTTAACATGTTCCTCAAGAAAATCCATCTAAACATGTCGGCACGTGTCAGCTGGATGACTTTTCCCGATTGACACCCTATGGGGAATTGCCTAAACTTATAGTGACACGAAAGTAAAACCTCATTAAGTGGGATAGTTTTCCCCACTGATGAAGAGAAACAAAGGCCAAGTGCGCAACATCCCCGAAAAAGGAAGGGACTTTTCTTCTGCGATGCATCGCCGACGCAGCTTTCCTTGTCTTGTTGTTGCAATGCCTTTATGACCTGCATCTTGTAGGCCCGAATCGAATCAGACCTTTACAGGCAGCTGATCCTCACTTAGCTTTCCTCGTTTCCTTGAAATCTTGAAACGGGGCCTTGAGCTGTCTGTAAAAACGGGATAAAGGAGAGAAAGACTTTGAGCACCACAACAACATCAATAAAAGAACAACTTAATGAGAAAAGTGGTTTTCAAATCTGGTGGCGGTTATTACGTCCACATACGCTGACGGCTTCCATCATTCCAGTATTCGTTGGAACGATGCTTGCGTTCACCAGTCATCACATAAATCTATTACTATTTTTGGCCATGCTGTTGGCGTCGATTCTGATCCAATCCGCCACAAATATGTTTAATGAATATTATGATTTTGTCCGTGGACTGGACAATGAAAAATCAGTGGGGATTGGCGGGACAATTGTACGTGATGGGATCTCACCCAAAATGGTGCTGAGATTAGCACTGGCATTCTTTGGTGTTGCCATGATGCTTGGCGTCTATATTTGCATCGAATCAAGCTGGTGGATCGCCGTCATTGGTTTAATATGCATGCTTTTTGGTTATTTATATACAGGTGGTCCCGTACCGATTGCTTATACACCATTCGGGGAGCTGTTTTCCGGTTTCTTTATGGGAACAGTCATCATTGGCATCAGTTATTATATTCAGACAGGAACACTAACTGGATCTGTCATTTGGCTTTCCATCCCGGTTGCTATCTTTATCGGTGCCATCATGATGTCCAATAACATCCGTGATTTGGATGGTGATAAGGAAAACGGCCGGAAAACGGTAGCCATTCTCCTCGGCAGAAAAAACGCCGTTCGATTCCTGGGAGCCATGTTCATCATTGCTTACACCTTAACGGCCATGTACATTTTGGCAGGTGTCTTGCCAGTATGGTCGGTTCTGGCATTTTTGAGTATCGCCAAAGCCATTGATGTCATCAAAAAGTTCCGCGGCAAAACAAAGCCGCTCGAAATGATGCCGGCCATGGCCGCAACAGGCAAGACCAATACATTATATGGATTACTGCTTGGTGTTTCACTGTTGGTCAGTAATTTTCTCTGATTGAGGGAGATGACAATGGATGGTATTTGAAAACACCCTAATGGAAGCACTCGGAATCGAAACGGTGTCACTTGATAAAGATCAGGTCGTTATGACCATGCCTGTTGATCCCCGGACACTTCAGCCGGCAGGTTTTTTACACGGGGGCGCAACTGTTGCTCTCGCGGAGTCGGCAGCCAGTATGGGGGCATTTTTAAACGTTGATCAGGAAACATTCAATGTTTTCGGCATTGAGATAAATGCCAACCATATTAAAAGCAAACGGGAGGGTACCGTGACAGCCACTGCAGAGCCGATCCATAAAGGCAGAACAACCATGGTATGGAGCATCAGCATAACCGATGAGCATGATAATCTGATATGTACGTCACGCTGTACCATTGGTATCGTTCCAAAGAAATAGAAAGAATCATTCCAGCAAACCCCCTTGAAATCGCGACGTTTTGTTCTGTGGGGTCTCGTTATGGCTGCTGCACAGGCACGATGTTTTTGTGTCGGCGTCGGTCACAGGACGTAACCATGTTTAGACGACACACGCTGGATTCTTATCTAAGTTAACTGCTGATATGAATCTTCACTATAGAAAATTAACGTTAATCACAGCATTTGCTAATCAAACAACCTATTGTAAAAACGACAGTAAAACCATGAATTGAGTAATCAAAAAAAGCGGCGGCTTACTGCCCGCAACGATTCAGTTCAAGCCTGCACGATGCAGGTCACAAAGGGGTTGCAACACGACGTTGTGAACTTAACCTTTGTTCCTTTATCAGTGGAGAAAAAACACTCCATTGAATGAAGTTTCACTTTATCCCGCATATAACTAACGGGCTGTAATCCCTCAAAAAAACAGGGATAACAGCCCGTAAATGTCCGACTCGGTTCAAATAACATTCAGTGGGTATAGTAGTGCACCCACTGAATGAAGTTTCACTTTATTATACAACCAGGTTCGTTTGTTTTTGTTCGATCCATGCTTTCATTTTAATAAACAATGGGACAAATAACGCCCCAATAATGACGCCTTTAATAAGATTAAATGGTAATATACCAGCTATTACCGCAATCCATTTTGCAGTATCCCCAGCCATTTCAGGTGCGCCGATAAACCATGCGTATGCCGGCAGTATCACAAAATAGTTGAGCACACTCATACCAAGAGCCATAACGATCGTTCCGGTTACCAGGCCGGAGATAACACTCTTCGTCCCTTTATACCCATGATAAAGTAAGGCAACAGGTACAACAAACATGACGCCGGCAAGGAAATTCGAAGCGACGCCAATCGGATCGCCGGCTCCCGAAACAGCCAAATATAACAGATTTTTAACAGCTTCTACAATGACACCTGCTATTGGTGAAAATATTAATGCTGCAATCAATGCCGGTACTTCACTAAAATCAATCTTTAAATATGGCGGCAGAAAAGGTAATGGAAAATTCAAGAAAAACAATACGAGTGAAATACTTCCCAACAGTGCCAGAATAATAAGTTTCAGCAAATGTGAAGATTGAACATTCTTTTGCATCATCATTCCCCTCCCTCATCCTGATCGACTCACACCTTTGTCTGATGAAGGATAAGCCGTCCCCTTTAGTGAATTGCCGCAAGCTGAATCGATACGGATTGTTCAGCCGGACAATATAAAAACCCTAAAACCTATACGGGGCTTTAGGGTATCATTTCACAGGAAAAATCAAGGCACATAGTTGCACCAATTTCACGGCTTGTCATCTTCTCCCATCCAGACTGTAACTGTCGGTTCCGGACTCGCACCGGATCCACCGCAATGCTTTGACAAAGCGGGTCACGGACTTGAAGCGTTTGTGCTCCTTACCGTCGGTCGGGAATTGCACCCTGCCCCGAAGATGGAATCGATATATTGTTAAATGAATTATAACCGATAATTTATGAAAATGCAAGTATCTGAACTCACCATTTTTTATACCGGATTAATGTTTTACCATCGGGAAGTGCAGAATATCAGCAAGTGCTTCGGTTGTAACCAAAAGTTAAAATTTATCAACCAAATATTAAATTTATCGACCGAATAGCCAATAAATCAACCAAAAAAATAAAAAATCAACCGAATCGAAATTTTATCAACCAAAAATGGAAGATATCAACCGAATTTAAAATTTATCAACCAAATATTAAATATATCAACCAATATTGCGATTTATCGACCAAATCTTTGCTGTACCACTGCATAAAAACTCCTCGGAGTGCATCACGTGCACCCCGGGGAATTCACTTATGCGGAAGTCCGATCACTGGTCGTCCACATTAATGAACAATTTGCCGTCTGCTGTTTCGCGGGTTTCGTTGCCAAATTCATCGACGACTTTCACCTCAATGGCAGCACCTTCTGCAACGACATTATTGGTTGCTGTCCAGTAGCCGACATAGTGTCCATCCGACATCTCCATCATTGGCAATTCAGTTGCATTGGAAAGCTTAGCACTGGAATTTGTCAGTGGCATATGGATAAAGAATGTTGCATCCTGTCCCGGCTCACTGTCAAATTTAATGCGTACACTTTCACCTGCTTCCAAATTCTTATCTTCAGTTGGTAGTAGGTTCTCGATTGTCGGTGCAACAAAATCGACATCGATGGTGACCGCCTCTGTTGCTGTATTACCTGCCAGATCACTGGCCGCAACTTCAATTTCGTTTTCACCATTGTCTAGCAGAATCCGCTGTGAATAAGAACCATCTTCAGCCACATCCGTTTCACGGCCGTTGACTTCAACCGTGTCAAGATTGGCATCTTCAACAGTTCCCTCGACTGTTGCGGTTTCACGATTGGTCTCATCTCCGTCTTCAGGGCTGTCAATCGTGATCACAGGACTTTCTGTGTCCAAGGTCACATTAACAGATTCTGATCTGCCTGTTTCTGCCTCATCCATCATGGACACTGCTTCCAGCTCATTAGCACCCTCAGTAAGCTCTGCCGGAATTTCAAACTCACCACTGTCACCAACCTCGACTGTACCAGCTTCTTCACCGTTTTTCAGCAATTGAACAGTCGTTGTAGGTGAAGCAGTACCTTCAACTGTGATATCCGACTCGTTCGTGATCTGCCCTGCTTCCGGTGCTGTAATAACCGGACTCTCCACTTCATAGCTGACGCGTGAGCGGATCATATAGTTACCTTCAGCAGAAGGTGATTGCGACCATGTTCCGCCAACCTGCTGATAACTGCGCCCGGCATTTGAACTGCTTTCATCGGTTGCAAGTCCTGGGACGTTCGGGTTGGTGCCTGTCTGGACATAGACCATGTAGAAGTCACCGTCAACCGTGATATTGTGCTTGCTCAGGTCAACAACTGTCCATTCTTCAAGATCCCTTACCGCCTCAGCTTCGACAGGACCGGCAAGCTTCTCACCCGGCATGCCGTCTGTACCGGATGCATCCCAGACTTCAACTGCGAACTCGGTACCTCCCGGACTCGGCCAATCGGTGCCGTGGAATTGGAAAACCCCTTCTGTGACAACGGCTGTATCTTTTCCTTCAGGTAAAGACATTTTGACTGCCCACTTGTTGCCGGCATCATAGAATGCACGGGCATTTTCAGCAGTACCATCGTCATAGCCGATTTCACCGCCAGGATACGTGTAGAATGGCTCAAGCTCGATGTTCTGTTCCATATCATCATCAAGCTTTATCTCTACTTCCTTACTGTAGAAGTCTCGTGCCATCACTTTTAGTGTATAGCTTCCTTCATACCCTGTAATTGAATAGTCGCCATTTTCGTCAGACTCAACAGGCGTTACGTTAGCATCTTCCATAAGCAGTACGGTAGCTCCTTCGATTGGTTCACCTGTTGCTTCATCGGTTATCGTCCCGGTCACGGTAGCCTGCGGGATCTCATCAAGTGTGAAATCAGCCTGTGCCGTGCCGTCTGCTTCAAGCGTAACGGTCTGTTCCTTCGATTCGAAACCGTATGACTCTGCTTTTAGGGTAAATGTACCCGCAGCATGCGTCATTGAATACTCACCGGTAGCCGGATCTGTTATAACTGATCGGCCGCTTTCCAGAACATTTACTTCCGCACTTATTGGCAATAAATTAGGATTGATGACATCACCATCTTCCGGAAGATCCTTTTCTTCTGGCAATGCAGGCCGGATCTGATTCGGATCCACTCGTTCTTTCAATCCTGCTTTTTCATCGGCTTTGATGACTCCCAATCCTAACCCCAAAGCTCCCGGGAATAAACGGTTGTTATGGCCATTCGCTTTACCTTTTCCATCGTTTTTCCCTAATGAAACCTTGCTGCTCTGTGACGTATCGGACAAAGCAACATCATCAATATACCAGCCCTCTCTTGTTACACTTCCATCAGTTGTTACATTAAAACCGATATAGATGCGCTGGCCGCTGTATTCCGATAAATCGACTTCAGCACTTTCCCAGCCGTCCGATTCACCCTCGATTTGTATCAGCTGTGTCCATTCTTCCTGGTCAGTTGAAACAAACACATGTCCATAGTCATAGGCACTGCCTGAATCGTATTTTTCAAGATTGTGCCACTGATTGAATTGCAGATAAACGTCTTCATCTGGCATATCAATTGGCGGCATGACGAGTGTTGCATTCATATCACTATCGTAATCGCCATCCAGATTAGTCGCATAGACGTTCTCTCCTGATGCTGCATTTTCGGGGCCGGATGTTGGTGTGCCCAGCGCCCAGCTGTTGTTTTCACCAAATGATGTCCAGCCTTCCGGGTTATTTTCAAAGTCCTCCGAATAGCCCGTTGTAATACCTGGTTTGACATCGACAACATATTCGTCGCTCGTCACATCATTTTCACCAAAATCACGAACAATCCATTTATACGTCAGTGAATCTTCCGTGATCTCCTCACCTGGAATGGTAGCGATATAGTCGCCTTCTTTAAAATCTCCGGACACGCGGTCGGCTTCAACTGTTTGCCATTCGCCATCCGAATCCTGATATTCCAGTTCGACTGATGCGATGCTGATATTGTCACTGGCCTGAACATTCAGGTCAAGATCCATACCGGCATATGTTTCAGACGGTGCAGAATGGTCATATACCGGAGCCTCGCTATCCTCTCCCTCCTTCGTCACTTTACCTTCGATTGTACCAATGCCATCCTGTAATGCGGATACAGCATCATAGGCATTCACCAAGCCATGCCCAAATGCATTATTCGGGGATTCCGGATACGTATCATTGGTTAATGAAACAGCCGTATCCATCAAAACTTGCTCCATTTCATCGACCGAAATACTGCTGTCCACCTGCCTTAGTAGTGCTGCAACACCTGATACAGCAGGACCAGCCATTGACGTACCGCTCATTGCACCATATCCATCATCTGGCAAAGAGGAGCGAATACCTACGCCAGGCGCTGAGATCTCAGGCTTAATTTCGTCATATGGTGAAGGTCCTTCCAATGAAAAATCTGCTAAATTATCATCACTGTCTGTTGCCCCCGTTGCAAACGATTCAGGGTAGTTCGCCGGGGTCGCAATCGAACCGGGTCCACCCGGGTTAAACAGATCGGTATTGCCTGCTGAAAACTCCGGGAATATGCCAGCAGCCCGCCAGTTAATGACAACATCGCGATACCATTCATCAAGACCTGGTCCACCGCCCCACGAATTATTGACAACATCCGGAGCCAAATCAGCACGGGCATTGCCGTCTGCATCAGTTGGTGCCATAATCCATTCAGCAGCTTCCAGAAGGTCCGCATCTGTTCCACCGGATTCTGTGAATGCTTTAACCGATATAAATTCGGCTCCTGGAGCAACACCAACCTGGTTGGAGCCGTCCGTTTCATGCCCGACCATTGTACCAGTTACATGTGTCCCATGTCCCTGATCGTCATACGGTTCTGATTCACCTGCTGTCGCATCAAACCAGTTAAAGTCATGGTCAACTTCACCGGTTGATGTGTCATAGCCGCGATAGTTTTCCTTTAGGGCCGGATGATCCCATTGAACACCTGTATCAATGCTTGCCACAACCGTTCCTGAACCATCGATGCCCATTTCCCATGTTGCCGGTGCGCCGACACGGTCTACGTTCCATTCAACATTGGCAATCCCGGATTCTGGTATGTTGGCATCTTTTGTTTCAGGTATAAACAATGTCCGTGTTTCGTTCGGCAAAATCTTTTCCACTTCTTCAAAGCTGGCAATCTGTTCAGCCACTTCCTTTGTTGCCGTCACGGCCATCCCATTGACAATGTGGTATGCGTGTATATTCTCTGCATTGCCTTTTTCCTTTTCTTTTTGCAAAAATGCTTTCACGTGCTGCTGTGATTCAAGTGCTGTCGACTTCAGTTCAGAAATGACAGCCGAACGCTGCACAAATTCAGCTTTTTGTGCAGTCAAATTCGCAGATTCTGCATTTTCTTTTGCCTCTTGAGCCACTTTTTTGGAGTCTGCCTTTTCTTTGAATTTGACTAAAAATGTCACCTTATCATCGTCTTTAAACTGCTTTTGCAGCCGTTCGCTAACTTTTTCTGCGGCGACATCCCGGGCGTTTTTGAATGCGTCATACGGCTTGCTGTTCTTATCAGCAGACTCGGCAAAAGCCGTACCCGGAGCCATCAAAGAAAAGACCATCAACATAGACGCCACAATACTAAAAGCCCTCGTTCCACGCTTTTTTCTCGGCATGTTTATTCCTCCCCACCTTTAATTTTTGCTGGATCCAGCCGGCCCCCTTTCCAAAAGATGTGTTGTGTCAGCATTGGACAATGAATCTATGATGTTAATGCCACTATAATAGATATGATAGAAAAATTGTGTCGGTTTTTGTCATCTTGTATCTGAATTTTCGGAATCGGTAGTAAAGTACTGCGCCTCCATTTTACTGCATATTGACAGAAGTACCATATTTTGTAATATATGAATGACCCAATAAACCCTAAAAACCGTTCATATCAGCCATCCAAGCAAATAATAGACAAAAAACCTATCGACACCTTTCATAATACAAATAAAAAAAATAGATAAATTGTTATAGAAAGCAGCATCTATATATTTTGTGAGCTGAAAATTACAAAAATATCCAGTCATTGCTACCCACTTTTTAGCAATGCGTGATTTGATTCGGGTACAAAGAACTAGAATCACGCCAGTTCATAACAGTACTTAAAGACTTAAAAAAGCCCCAAACCCATAATCAGGTCTGAGGCATTATTATTTTCTTATGAATCGAGCGGGTTTAAACTTTCCTCACCAGTAAGACCGCTTAGCATTGTCACAAGCAATTCGATTTCCTCATCAATATCTTTCAGACTGGATGTCTCAACCGGTGAATGCATATACCTTAATGGTAAGGATACGAGCGAAACGGGCACCCCCGGGCCGGTAAGACGCATGCGATCTGCATCTGTTCCGGTCATCCTCGGTGTCAGTTCGTACTGGACCTTCATATTCAACTGACGGGCGGTTTGTTCCAGCAATTGATTGATTTTAATATTAATTGGTGCACCTTTTGCCAGTACCGGCCCGCCATCAAGCCTGACATCACCATACTTGTCCTTATTGACGGCGGGATAATCGGTCGCGAACGTGACATCACAGGCAATCGCCATGGTTGGCTCAAGACCAGCCGCTGCAAAATAAGCACCACCCATATTCGTCTCCTCGTTGACGGTGCTTGCTGCATAAACGCCGACATTGCAGCCTTTTTCGGATAGCTGCTTCAGAACCTCGGCGACAATGAACGCACCTGTCCGATTATCGAGACCTCGTCCCGATACATAGCGGTCCATCAATAATTCCGGTTCGGTTTTATAAACTGCCAGGTCACCGATTTGCACGTGCTTTTCAGCTTCCTCTTTTGTCTTATAGCCACAGTCAATAAACAAGTCTTCCAGCCCGAAATCATCTTTCAATCCACCATGATGCTGGGCATTGACGCCTATCACACCGGTGACCTGATCACTGAACCCAAGTATCGTCACCTTCATACCAACTGCTGCTTTCGGATTGATGCCGCCCATTTTATCAAAATGCAAAAAGCCATTATCATCAATCCGATTAATAACAAGCGCTATCTCATCACAGTGACCGGCAAGGAGCACTTTGAACGGCGCGTCCGGATTCAATACGCCAATCACATTCCCGGCATTATCCGTTCTGATGTCATCCGCGAAATCTCTGACATAATCCATCCATTTTTTCTGAATGGCCATCTCTCTGCTGGATGGTGATGGTGTATTTAAAAGTTCCATCAGAAAATTCCTGTTTGCCTGTTCCACGTACAATACCTCCTTCTCAAAATAACCAGTTCAATCATAGCAGATTTGACAGAAAAATGCGTGGACAACCTCAACAGAGCACTTTTGTTTACGCGCTATTTGTTATTGGGTAAACTTTAAAAAAGAACTCAAAAAAGGAGTGACAGCCAATATGAATTTGAATCAATGGTTTGAAAAAGGGATGGATCCTGAAACGTACATTGAATCCATGCAAGAAAACAAAGAAGCTCTGTTACATATCTATGACCATTTCACACCACCTGAAAACGAGGAATTTGTTCAAAAGCTGAAAGAAAAAAATCTCCGTGTCATCGTTCTGACCGAGGATTGGTGTGGTGATGCCATGCTGAATATCCCAATATTGCTTCGTATGGCAGAACAGTCGAATCTGCCGGTGCGTCTGCTGCTCCGCGATCAGAACCTTGAATTAATGGATCAGTATTTGACAAATGGCAAATCCCGTTCCATCCCTATTTTTATTTTTATCGATGAAGACGGGAAAGAAGTTGCCAAATGGGGCCCAAGAGCGGAAAAAATCCAACAGTTTGTCGATGAGTCCAGAAAAAAACTGCCACCCAAGGAAGATGAAACCTATCAAGAAAAGGCTAACGAAATGTATCGCTTCATGTCAAAATCCTTCAGGGATAATACTGATTTTTGGCAAGACGTTTATGCAAGCATCCAGTCAACGATTGAAGCTGACGTAACGCTTTAGACTGCTGGCGCGTATAAGTGCTTACTGCCTTTGCCCATACTAAATATGTAAAGCGAAGCCCCACCTGATCTCCATCATATACGCGATCATTTGAAGTGGGGTCTTATCGTCAATTATATGCGAGAAAAATTTTGTTACGGGTAAAGGTGAAAAAATGAATCTTGAATCATTTAAACATATTTTCTATCGGATGCCGATTGTTGTCAGACTGCTGTTATCCGTCAGTTTGATTATGCTGTTTTTTGGAACCGTGATCCATCTTCTGGAACCACAGCAGTTTCCATCGATATTCGACGGCATTTGGTGGGCATTCATTACAGGAGCGACTGTCGGTTACGGTGATTATATTCCACTGACACCTGCCGGCCGAATTGTAACACTTCTTCTTATTCTTTCCGGCGGTGGCATGCTGACATTTTACATAACAACACTGGCTGCCAAAACAATTAACCATGAAAGTGATTTGTCAGAGGGGAAAGTTTCATTTAATGGCAAACAACACATCATTGTCGTCGGATGGAATGAGCGGACCAAACAATTAGTCGAAATGATTGCGGATAAAGATCCACAACAGGAAATGGTGCTGATCGATCGGACACTTAATGAGCTGCAATACCGCCATTATCCGATTCATTTCATTCACGGGGATCCAAGTGAGGATGCTGTTTTAGTGCAGGCAAATATTAAGGAAGCCGAATCGGTGCTGATCAGCTCCGACATCACCACTGAAGAACGTAAAGCCGATATTAACACAATTTTGACAACGGTGGCCGTGCGCGGGAATAATCAGGATATACCGATTAACGCAGAGATTCTGACCATCAGCCAAGTCGAAAATGCGATCCGTGCCGGTGCTGACACTGTTATCAGCTCAAATGATTTTATGAGCACACTATTTTACCATGAGCTGTTTCATGAAACACATACAAGACCATTTGAAACTGTATTGAATCTTTTGAACGAACAGCAATTTACCCATATAACACTCCCGAATGAACTGGAAGGGAGTTCATTTAAAGAGGCGGCCCGTTTTTTTCTGGATAATCATGAATTGCTGCTCGGTCTTATCCGCGACGGTAATTGGATGATGAATCCTTCCGGGGAAACGAGCCTTGATAATGAAGACATACTGATTATATTATCAGCCTGGTGACAGAAGCTCCTCCACTTTTTTCATAACGTTTTCCGCTGCTACTTCAAAGCTTTGAGGGGACTGGTTGGTCTGATCTGATGTTATTCGTTCCATTCCCCTCCCGCTGATTTCTTTTTCATGTTCATATGCGAGTAAATACGGCTGATTGACCCATACCGTTACACCTGGATATTCGAGTGACCCTGCCACAGCATAGAACGGTATCCGCACAACGAAAATGATACTCCGAATATCAATTTTAAGGTCAACATAAGCGCCGTTATAATCCCAATTAGATTCGATAACATAACCTCCGGGCATCATTTTCTCTTCCAGGACGTATAGTGGATAAATACGATTTTCCAATACTGAATGCAAGGGAATCATGCCTTTAACCACCTTTCCTAAGATTGTTTACTATTTTTTGCCCGGACTCGATATTTATGCTAAAATGTTTTATTGTGTAAAAGTTATCGAATAAGTTATAGGAGTGTTCAGCATGATCGACAATTTTGAAACAGGTGAAATTTTAGAGGGCAAAGTAACAGGTATACAGCCATATGGTGCATTTGTCGCTCTCGATGATGAAACGCAGGGATTGGTTCATATTTCTGAAATAACACACGGATATGTTAAAGATATTAATGATTATCTGACAGTCGGTGATGACGTTAAGGTGAAAATTTTAAATGTGGATGCAGAAAACAATAAAGTTTCCTTATCAATCCGTGCAACCCAGGAGCCGCCGAAAAAACGTGTGAACAGCCAAAAAAATCAGGCACCAGAACAGCATGGTAATACAAATTCAGGCTTCAATACGTTAAAAGAGAAACTGGACGAATGGATCAAGCAATCGGAAGAACGCGAACAAAATTATAAAAAATAATTGATGGAGAGAAGAAGCTTTTTCCTTGAAAAAAGCTTCTTTTTTCAGGATCGGACGTTTATTGATTTATGCGCTTCATTTCAGGTAAAGTAAAAAATAGTATGTTAGATGAAGGAGGATTCCATGACACATATTAGTTTTTCCTATAATAAAGCGTTGGATTTTTTTAATCAATCCGAAATTGATTATCTCTCGGAATACGTTGAATCGGCCCATCATAAACTCCACAGCAAAACCGGGCAGGGCAGTGAATTTTTAGGCTGGATGGACTTGCCTGAGAACTATGACCGGGAAGAATTCGCTCGGATAAAAGCGGCAGCCGATAAGATCAGAAAAGACTCTGACGTGCTGCTCGTGATTGGCATTGGCGGTTCATATCTGGGAGCGCGGGCTGCCATCGAAATGCTGACCCATTCATTCCAGAATCTACTTGCTGACGATAAGCGGAAAGCACCACAGGTTTTGTTTGCCGGAAACCACATGAGCTCTACCTATATAAACGAGTTGTTCGATATTCTTGAAAATAAGGATGTATCCATTAACGTTATTTCCAAAAGCGGAACAACAACCGAACCGGCGATCGCTTTTCGGATTTTCCGCAAATTTCTTGAAGATAAATACGGAAAAGAAGAGGCGCGGAAACGGATTTATGCCACAACTGATAAGGAGAAAGGCGCATTAAAGACAGCAGCTGATATAGAAGGCTATGAAACATTCGTCATCCCCGATGATGTCGGCGGGCGCTATTCCGTTCTGACAGCTGTCGGACTCCTGCCGATTGCTGTTAGCGGCATCACCATCGACGACATGATGCAAGGAGCAAAAACCGCCATGGATGATCTGAGCACACCTGAACTTAAGCAAAACCCGGCATATCAATATGCGGCTGTCCGGAATATTTTATACAACAAAGGTAAAACAATTGAAATGCTGATCAACTATGAGCCGCATCTGCAATATTTTAGTGAGTGGTGGAAACAGCTATTTGGAGAAAGTGAAGGAAAAGATCAGAAAGGGATTTTCCCGGCATCAGCCAACTTTACGACTGATCTCCACTCAATGGGACAATACGTTCAGGACGGCCGACGCGACTTGTTCGAAACAGTCCTGCATGTCAATAAACCCAAAAAAGATACAACACTGGAAACTGATGATGAAAATGCTGATGGCCTCAACTATCTGGCCGGAAAAACATTGCATGAGATCAATGACAAGGCATATCAGGGGACACTGCTGGCACATACCGACGGCGGTGTGCCGAACCTTGTGATCGAAGTACCGGCGCTTGATGCCTATACATTTGGTTATCTGGTGTACTTTTTTGAGAAAGCATGTGCTGTGAGCGGCTATCTGCTGGGGGTTAATCCGTTTGATCAGCCCGGCGTTGAAGCCTATAAGAAAAACATGTTTGCCTTGTTAGGAAAGCCCGGCTTTGAAGATGCGAAAAAGCGTCTTGAGGAACGGCTGAATAATAGATAACACGGTACATCCGTGCTGACGAGAATAAGGGAAAAATATCTCAATTTTTTTGCCAGATTATGTTTATAATTTTAATGACGGGGTAATACTATAACTGTAAGACTTTCTCGTATTCCCCCTGTAAGCAAGGCGTTATAAATGCCTTGCTCTTTTTTTGTCATTTCCAAAATTGCAAAAGCCCCCGCTCGCTCGTTTCAGTGAGTGGTCAATTGGTTAATCTTTTTAGGGTGATGCCGTATAATAGTGATTGAAGAACATACTTAAATTAGGAGGTTGACAATGGGATTTTTTGAAACTGTACATAACCGCACGAATACACGCTCGGTCAAATGGGACATGCGGCGTGCTGTATTTCAGTCTGAGGATGTACTGCCAATGTGGGTTGCTGACATGGACTTTCAGGTACCTCAGGCTGTCAATGATGCATTAATCGAACGTGCAAAACATGGCATATATGGATACACGATCATTAATGATGATGTAAAAAATCCAATCATCAACTGGGTTTCCAAGCGTCA
>Ga0079226_10000238_pt1 | contig 36921 bp, 31 predicted proteins | sample Poulit2014_FD_76345 | JGI IMG/M metagenome (GOLD analysis project Ga0079226, IMG submission 76345) | Agricultural soil microbial communities from Georgia to study Nitrogen management - Poultry litter 2014 | ecosystem: Environmental > Terrestrial > Soil > Agricultural land | place: USA: Georgia...
ATTAAAGAACAAGCCGCACAAGCACTCTCAAATCTTAAAGCGATTTTAGAAGCCGCTGATGCAGACTTTTCAACGGTTCTTAAAGTTACTTGCTATCTTGATGATATCAATGATTTTGCAGACTTTAACGTAGTATATACCGAGTTTTTCGGCACAGAAAATGCCCCTGCACGTTCATGTTTTGAAGTCGGTGCATTACCCATGGGTGCTTTAGTTGAAATCGAAGCAATCGCTTTCCGTAAAGATGCATAATTAACTGCTTTAAGCAGTAAAAAAACTATTAAAAACCTCTGTTTCCCCATATGGATTCAGAGGTTTTTTATTATGCACCAATTTGATTTCAAGAACTTGCTCATGATCTTCATACCTAATCAATACCATCAATAATCGTTGCAGTTTAAGAATAACCGTTATAACTACAAACATGGAATTGATAAAGGAGTGTAAACATTCTTCTCAGCGATGCATCCCCTTTTAACATCACTTTTAATTCAGATAATTTATCATCCATTTCACAATAAAAATCAGCTCCCCAATAGCACGCAATCTATTGTTGACTGACAATAAAAAAAGCCTTATATCGAAATCCCGATACAAGGCTTTATCTTACGTCTATTTTTTAAAACAGTGGTCAGATCACCTTAAGCTTTGCTATTTGCTTCCTCTAAAGCTACTTGATCAGTCACACCATCTTGTTTTGCTCTCTTTGCATCTCTGTTTAAGAGGATAAAGAAGACCGGGGTATATACTAGTACTAAGATTGTTCCGGCAAGCATCCCCCCGACAACAACCTGTCCTACAACATTCTGTGCACCTGATCCAGCACCAGATGATAATGCCAATGGCAATACCCCAATACCGAATGCTAGAGATGTCATTAAGATAGGACGAAGCCTTTCATTAGCCGCTTGTATCGTTGCTTCTAAAGTACTCATGCCGGCTCTCACTAAGTCCCTCGCAAACTCTACGATTAAGATCGCGTTTTTCGAGGTTAAACCAATGGTTGTTAACATTCCGACTTGGAAATATACGTCATTTTCAATACCGAGCAATCTTGCTGTCACAACTGCCCCGACTAACCCTACCGGGATTGTTAAAAGGACAGAAATTGGGACTTTCCATGATTCGTACAATGCCGCCAAACTTAAGAAGATAATAAATACAGAGATCAGGAGTAAGGTCGTTTGAGAATCACCCGCTTGACGCTCTTCATATGAAGTATCTTTCCAAGAAACGTTAATCCCTTGAGGGAGATGCTCTGCAACAATTGATTCAATCTCTGCCATGACATCCCCAGTACTCTTGCCCGGCATTGCTTCAATCGTTAATGGGAATGCTGGGAATCCATTGAAACGGTTCAATTGTGGTGGACCATAACTCCAGCGTCCATCTGCAAACGCGCTAAACGGCACCATTTCCCCTTTTGCGTTACGAACATACCAACGATTGAAGTCTTCTGGCATCATTCTAAATGGCGCATCAGCTTGTACTTGAACGTGCTTAATACGACCACGATCGATAAAGTCATTTACATACATTCCGCCCCAAGCGATTGACAATGATTGGTTAATATCACCGACAGAAACTTGCAGTGCCTGTGCTTTCTCACGGTCAATATCGATATGGTATTGTCCTGAGTCAAACTGTCCACCTGGCATTAATGTGGCAATGTTCATATTTTCAGAACGCGCAGCATGACCGATAAATGTCATCACTGAATTCATCAATGCATCATGACCTAAACCCAATGTATCTTGCAGAACGAAGCTCACACCCGTCGCACTACCAAGCTCAATAATTGCAGGTGGTTTAAACACATACATATTCGCTTCTGGCACTTGACTAAAAAATGTTTGAATACGGGTAATTAACGCATCAATCTCCTGTTCATCTGATGTACGCTCATCCCATGGTTTCAACTTAATAAAGAAGATTGACTGCTCACTTCCTTGACCGGCAAAGCTGAATCCACCAACGGTCATCACAGAATCAACCGTATCTTTCTCTTCTTCCATTAAATATTTAGTGATTTTCTCTAGTGGAATTTCCGTTTGTAACAGAGATGTACCATTAGGATTAATCGCCATTCCCACAAGAATCCCTTGATCTTCATCCGGTAAGAAACTCGTCGGTAACTTGGTAAATTGATGCCCGATAAATCCTAAGCCCACCACTAAAACAATGACGAACATTAAAGGATGCTTCAATATACGACGAATCGTGACACCATATGCCGCACTGAGTTTATCAAATCCTAAGTTAAAGTATTTTACAATCACAAAAAGAATCTTTGTAATTGGCGAGAATAACTTACTTAAGAAACGGCCCACTGCAGATTTTGGCTCTGACTCATCATCAGGACGACGAAGGATCGTTGCACAAAGTGCTGGCGTAAAAATAATCGCGACAACCACAGACAATAACATCGCCGTAATAATGGTAATCGAGAACTGACGATAGATCACCCCCGAAGCACCGCCGAGGAATGCCATTGGTACGAATACCGCTGATAATACAACCCCGATCCCGATCAATGCACCGGTAATTTGTGTCATTGATTTACGCGTTGCTTCTAATGGTGATAAACCTTCTTCTTCCATTAAACGCTCAACGTTTTCAACAACAACAATCGCATCATCCACCAGTAACCCAATCGCCAATACTAATGCGAAAAGCGTCAAGGTATTTAAGTTAAATCCAAAGAAGTTAAGGATTAACATCGTTCCCGCAAGAACATATGGAATTGCTAACAGAGGAATAATGGTTGCTCGTAAGTTCTTCAAGAAGAGGAACATCACGATAAACACCAAGATAACCGCATCAATCAATGTCTGTACAACCCCATCGACAGATTGTTCAACAAACGGCGTTGTATCATAGGGATAAGTATAATCCATTCCCGATGGGAAATTATGCTTTTCCTTCTCTAAGAAGTCTTTAACTATTGTCGCTGTATCTAATGCGTTAGCGCCTGATGCTAAGTTAATTCCAACACCGGATGCCTGCATGCCGTTATAGTTAACCGTAAAGTTCTCATTTTCAGGAGATAACTCAATACGCGCAACATCTGAGAGTAAAACTTCACTTCCATCTTCATTCACACGTAACTGAATTCCTTTAAACTCTTCAGCATTTGATAAAAGTGATTGGGAAGTCACCGTATAACGAATTAACTGATCTTGATTGGCCGGCAAAGCACCTAAATTCCCCAGCGTTGCTTGCGAGTTCTGTTCTTGAATCGCTCTGACAATATCCAACGTTGTCATGTTGTACTTATGCAGTTTCATCGGATCAACCCAAACGTTCATTGCATAGCTTGATCCGAAGAACTGAATGTCCCCAACACCTGGTAATCGGCTAATTTGATCCTGTAATGTGGAAGAGATATAATCTCCCAAGTCTCCAGAAGTCATCGAACCATCAGGAGAATAGAAGCCCACAACCATCATGAACGAACCACTCGATTTTGCAATCGTCACCCCTTGCTGCTGCACTGCTTGCGGCAACTTACTAAGGGATTGCTGAATCTTATTTTGTACCTGAACCTGAGCGATATCCGGATCAACGCCTTGCTCAAACGTGAGGTTAATTTGGAATACCCCAACACTTGAACTCACCGCATCCATATATCTAAAGCCTTCCAACCCAGAAATACTCTGCTCAATAACCTGCGTCACACTCTCCTCAACCGTTGTTGCACTAGCTCCAGGATAAACCCCAGAAATAGAGACTTGCGGTGGAGCGATCTCAGGATATTGTGCAACTGGCATGTTACGGACTACAAGTAGCCCCATAAACATTGTTAGAATCGCCAAAACCCATGCAAAGATCGGGCGATCAATAAAAAATCGTGCCATATATACAATTATTCCTTACTTATCATTTAAGTATTCGTAGTTTATCTATCTAACTTGCTCTTACTGGATAAACATATCATCCGTAATGACCTCAACATGAACATCTTGTCCACCACTACGTTGAATCGCAGATTGTACGGTTTGCAAGCCCTTCACAACCACTCGCTCGCCTTCAGCCAATCCACTCTCAATCACCCAATTTTGACCATGCGCACGAGAAATCACCACCGGGCGGAAACTTGCGACATTATCTTCACCAATGACGATAACCATGCTCATTCCACCAGGACCTTGTGTTACAGCCTTTTGCGGAATCACTAATGCGCCCTTTTCAATTCCTTGCTCCACAACTGTTCTCAAAAACATGCCTGGATAGAGTGATCCATCATTTTCAAACTGCGCTTGCAAGAAAATCGAACCGGTTGTAGGATTCACAGTTAAATCAGAGAACTTGATGTACCCTGCTTTGTCATACAGTGAGCCATCATCAAGATAAACTCGAACCGCGTGTCCATCTTCCATTTCGCCTGTCAAAGGATTCTCCACTTTTGTTTCTGTATAGATTCCTGCTTTAATTTTCTTTTGCACTTCTGCAAATTCTGCCGCAGAATAAGTGATATTCACTTTCATCGGATCTAAAACTTGAATCACTGCCATCTCTTTTGTCTGACCTGGAGAAACGAGTGCCCCTTGTGTAAAGTTACTACGACCAATTTTCCCAGTAATAGGTGCTTCCATCTTGGTATATTCAAGACTAATTTTTGCCGAAGATACTTGCGCTTCTGCCCCTAATACTTCTGCATTTGCTTGAAGTAGTGCTGCATTTGCATCATCAATATCTTGTTGACTGACCGCTTTAGAATTTCCTAGTGCTTTCAAACGATCTGATCTTAACTTCGCGGCATGTTGATTCGCTTTCGCACGTGCTAATACCGCTTCCGCCTGAAGGACGCTTGCTTCAAAAGTTGCAGGATCAATTTGATAGAGAGGATCACCCTCTTTGACCATACTTCCTTCCGTAAAGTTTTGGGATAAAATAATGCCCCCAACCTGCGGTCTCACTTCAGCGATGACTGATGCTTCCGTTCTTCCTGGCAATTCAGCTTCAACGGTAATATTTTGACGTTCAACGGGTTGAACAACTGCTTGAGGCGCCGTCATTCCCATCTGATTCGCTTCATCACCACCACAAGCGGTTATCACCAACCCTAAACTGACAACCCCTAAAGCGTTTCGTAAAAGCTTAAAATAGTTAGTCTTTCTCATTTTATATCTCATATACTCAAGTTAGTTTTGAACTTAAAATTTTCTATCTCTTCCCAAAGCAGCAACTATTTCGAAGATTCTTCTTTCTTCACGGTCACTGTATTCAATGCCTCATCTAACTGCCTGATAGATGCGAGTAAACTCTCCCCACCTTCAGTTCCCATGATCTTAGCGATATCATCAAGCCATGGCCCATAGATTTTTTCCGCTAACTGTTCATGATATAAAGCACCCTCTTCCGTCACTTCATAAAGAGGTGACCGTTTATTCTGAGGATTATCAATCGCACGAATATATCCATACTCCAACAATAAACAGATCTGTCTCTGTACCGCTTGCCTTGAAGTTGAGCGGAGCTCTGCAATTTGCGGAACGGATAACGATGTTTTTTCACGATTAATAATCGATAAAATCACCCAGCAAGAATGCGTAATATCGCTTTTTGCATCCGATAAGAGATCTTCACTAATCCGATGTAATTTCGATAAAAGCGCGAACATCTCTTGGAACATCGAGACAAATAGTGGTTTCTCAGGAGTATCTTTATTTTCAGCCATAATTTTCTTCAGAAAAAGAGTAAAACAATTGTAGATAGTAAATCTTGACAACCTTGTTGTCAATGAAATTGAATACCAAACTATTCACTTTTCTCATAACAATAAAGTATTGATCCAGCAATAATCGGCACTTTCAATAAGGTCTATCCTAAAAAAGACGTGACATTTTATAAAAAGAATAAATCTATAATAGCTTCAGCTTAAGTATCTTAAGAATCATGACTAACAAACAGTTGATAAATTGCGTGTAACCATTCTCCTAGCGACGCATCAATTTTAAAAAAGTTCTATCTCGATAATTCAAAGCCGATTTAACCCTGCAACATCCTGATCTCACAAACTCTAACAATAAAAAAAGATCAAAGCGATATCAGCTGTGATCTCTTATCAATATTCTATAATCTGATGTTATAAGAAAATTTGCTCTAATCTGGCACTAATCAAGACTCATCCGAATCGCGAAAGTTGTCACAAGCGGCGCCAGAATAATTGCCGCTAAATCACCACCAATCAGAATTAACATTAAGCTACTGAGCGAATGTCCTTCCTCTAAGCGTGAAATCAATTGAACGCCGACTAATAACACTGGCACATAGAGCGGTAATGTAATAATGCTAAGTAGCAACCCCGCCTGACGGAGCCCAACAATGAGCGCCACACACATTGCGCCTATCAAACTTAACAACGGCGTTCCGACCAGTAATATCAGCGCTACATAGAATGATTGCGTTAAGGTAAATCCAAGCATCACGGCTAAAATAGGCGAGAAAATAACTAAAGGTAATCCTGTTAAAATCCAATGCGACAGCATCTTCCCTAGGATAATAAAATAGAGCGACTCGCCGCTAATCGCCATCTGCTCTAATGAGCCATCCTCAAAATCATTTTTAAAAACACGATCTAATACTAAGATCGTTGATAAAAGTGCAGCAATCCATAAAATTGCCGGCGCTGCGGCTAATAACAACTTCTGATTCTCAAGCCCCAAACCTAGCGGAAAAAGAGAAATAATAATCAAAAAAAAGACTAACGGCATCAAGATTTCAGAACGATTACGCATTCCAACTTTAAAATCTCGAATCATCACTGCAGATAAGACTCTAAACATCACGAGAAAATCCTTCTATCGTCAGCTCTTTCGTAAATACTTCCGCACTTGGCATCTGATGCGAGGTGAAAATAATTGCGCCCCCTTGCTGACAATGATTCACCATTGTTGCTTCTAATAACGCAATTGAGTCCACATCTAATGCCGTGAATGGCTCATCTAAAATCCAAATTGCCGCACGTTTTTCTAACCATAATCGCGCCAAAATTACTCGACGTTTTTGTCCTGCCGAAAAATAACGTACTGGACGATCCTCTAATGGCAAACTTAATAATCGAAATACCGATTCAACCTGATCTCTCTTTACTTTCTCCCCTCGTAAAGAGAGTAAAAATGAGAGATTCTCCCAAGCTGTTAAATCTAAATTAAGACTTAATTGATGCCCAATATAGAGAATCTCGCGCGCATAATAATGGAGAAGTTCTTTACGATCTTCCCCATTCAATTGAATCAATCCCTGATAACGCAGACTTGCACCAGAAATCACTCGAAGAGACGTTGTTTTTCCCGCACCATTTCGTCCTTTTAAATAGAATGACTCCCCATTTTGCAAAGAGAATGAGAAGGACTCGAAGATCGGACGATAATTACGTGTCACACTTAAATCAACAACCTCTAAAGAGAATTTCACATGCGCCATTCATTACTCCACAACTCGATAAAGATTCACAGATATCGGTGCAGAGAGATCCTCGACAACCACATTATCGGCTTCAATATCGCCTTTAGAAGTAATAGGATCTCCATTTAAACTAATTTTTGCAGAAATTGATAATCTCTCTTGCCCTGATAATGTCGTACCCGGTAGTAAAAGATCTTTTTCAGTCACTTCTAACGCAATAGGGAAACTAGTAATCGCCGTAAGAGGAATACGCTTTGCCGCAAGCGGTGGGCCGACTTCCTGATTTCTCACAAAAAGAAACAGGATCGCTTCTTGCGGCAATGATGCAACATCAATATCACGAAGGTCAATCTGCACCGTAATTGCAGCTCCTGCTACGACTTTTTCCGCTGATGAATCATTTTGCTTCGGCGCGATATTTCCCTGTACTTGTCCTGTTAAGCCATTAATCATATTCGTAATCAATATGCGATTTTCTGAACCTTCAGGATAAAGATCCGCTAAGGTTGAAAAGTAATGTAACGCTTTATCTAACTTCTGATTCTCAAATAGTACCGTTGCATAATAGAGCATTAAACTCTCATTCTTTGGATTATTCATCACAAACTGATCAAACAATGCTTCTAAACGAGGATTCAACTTATAGTCATTCATCGCCAACTGAATATTAAGCAATGTATAGTAAGTATTATCGTTGTTTGGATCTAAGCGATACAGATCTAAATAGCTCTTTTCCGCAAGCTTTAATTGATCCATATTCAGATAGATCTTACCTAATAAATTCAGCTCTTTAACATCTGTATGATGATCTCTTGAACTCATTAGATTAAGCGCTGCTAAAGTTCCGAGTAAGTTATCTTGAAGCTCTACCGGAGGATTTAACTCCATAATAGTATTACCTTGTTGTAACTGCTCTACTGATACGCTTGCCAACCATTTTTGCACATATGGCATAGCTAAAGCACGCTGCCTATCCAAGTTTTTAGCTTCTTCTTGATACCCTGTTCCCCAGAAATAGACTGCTGAAAAGGTAATAATCACGCCGGCAAACAGCAACACAATGACTTTTGTAATCCCGCTAAGCTGTCGATCTTGGTGCGCAACCGCTAACAGATCTTGCGCAAGCTCAACCTTTGTCGTTTCATACTCAGCTTCCGAGATTTTCCCGCGCTTTAAATCATCATCTAACGTTGCGGTTTCATCAAGATATTTATCTCGATATACCGTTTTTAAACGCGGATATTTTTCCGCTGATTTACCCCAAAATGCCGTGACGAGAATCAACAAGGTCACGACAATCAATAGTACTGTATATATTAATCCCATCATTTTAGCTGTCTTTTCTCTGTAATATCTCGTTTAAACGCGCTTGCTCCTCGGAGGAGAGTTCTGGTGTTCCTGCGATTGTTGTCGGCTTTTTCTTACGGCCTTTCGCAAAAAACACAATGCCGAGAATCAAGACTAATAATACAAATGGACTAAACCATAGTAACCAAGTTACCGGTTTTACAGGCGGATTATACATGACAAAATCGCCGTAGCGTTCCACCATAAACGCAATAATCTGCGCATCTGCTTGCCCATCGATAATCATGTCGTAGGTTAAATCCCGCATATCTTGTGCCAATGGTGCATCAGAATCTGCAATATTTTGATTCTGACATTTCGGACAACGAAGTTCTCGCGTTAAACTCTGGAATCGACGCTCATCCACTGAGTTGCTAAACTCATATAAATTCACCGAAGCCATTCCTTGTTGCAATGAGAGCGACAAAAAGATAGCGCATGCGATTAAGAAAAATCGTTTCATTTATTTCGCTCCTTCTCTAGCGGCAGCTTTTGCAGCTTCAATCGCTTTATCGGCATTACTGATCGCCAGCTTGAGTGCTTCTGGATTATTATCCGCATCAAAGCTTGCTTCATAAATGGCTTTAAATCCCATTTCCCAAAGTTCAACGGTCATTTCACCCACATGGCGATACACAATTACATTATTAGCATCCAAAAAATATGTTTCTGGCGCACCATAAACCCCTAAGTTCAAACCAATCTTTCCACTTTCATCTGCGACAGTAAATAGATACGGATTCCCCAGATCACGCAGCCATTCGTAAGCTTTCAGCGTATCGTCTTTATAATCCACACCATAAATTGGCACGCCTGTTGCACCAATCTCTTTTAGCGCATCATGCTCTGCTTCACAAGTTGGACACCATGTCGCCCAAATATTGAGAAGTGCCGGACCTTCAATATCTTCATCCGTTAAGATGCGCGCGGTTGTACCTGGTTGAGTCACTTCATAAGCACTAAATGATGGTAGCTGTTTTCCTTTCAATGCCGATGGCAAGAAACTCGCATCATTTTCTAAACTTTGTGATAGAAAAATTAAGAAACCAACCACAATAATGACGACGCCGGCAATAATGGCTTTTCCTCGAGTCATCTCTTCCTCCTAGCTTTCTTGCGTTACGCTATCGGTCTGTAATTGCTTACGACCAATGCGATAACGTCTATCTAAAATCGACAATAGTGCTGCGAATGAAATAATTAAACCACCCAACCAAATCCAACGTACAAATGGTTTGACATAAAGTCGAATTGCCCACGCATTTTCCGCACGTTCTTCGGCCATTGCGACGTAAAGATCATCTATCAATGATGGGCGAAGTGCCACTTCACTAATCGGCATTCCACTTACTGTATACGTTCGCTTCTCGGGATACATCATTCGAAGCGGTTTCCCATTTTGATAAACCTGAATCGTCCCTTTCGTTCCGACATAGTTGGAGCCTTGAATATCTTCTAATGCTAATAACTCAAATCCATATTCGCGCACTTGCACCGTTTCACCCACACGAACTAGGCGATCTTGCTCATCACTATAATGAGATGTCAGGGTAATACCAATAATCGTGACAACAAGTCCTAGATGCCCAAGATTCATTCCCCAACGAGATAGTGTTTGACGTTTAATTGCTTGGAAGTAGTTATCACTCTTACGACCATTCATCTTGATCTCAAAAAGAATGCCGAAAATCACCCAATAACTCAGAGTTAAACCTAACACTACCCATAAATCTAAACGTCCGACATAGAGATAGTTGGTTGCAAATCCTAAGATAATCGAGCTAACAGCCATAATAATTAATGGCGTTTTAATACGACTAAACTTATCATCCTTGAAACGAAGTAACGGCGTAAATCCTAAAACAACTAAAATCAACATCGTAATCGGCACGGTATATTCATTAAAATATCCTTCACCAACCGAGATTTTCCCAATCTGCAAGATATCAACAATAAGAGGATAGAGTGTTCCGAGTAATACCACAAAACACGCCACTGATAAGAAGATATTATTAAATAGGATTCCTGATTCTTTCGATACCAAACTCAAATGCGACTCTTGGCGAATTTTGTGTGATCTAAAGAGTAAAAGAATAAACCCAAAGAGCGTCACTATCGCCAGTAACATCAAGATAAATTGTCCACGTGAAGGATCTGCGGCAAATGAGTGAACCGAGGTTAATACACCAGAACGTACAAGGAAGGTTCCTAACACACTTAAACAGAATGTTAAGATCGCGATAATCACGGTCCAGAGTGTAAATGCTTTACGTTTTTCTGTTGCAGCTAAGGAGTGAATTAACGCAGCGCCTAAAATCCAAGGAATCAATGAGGCATTTTCTACCGGATCCCAGAACCACCAACCGCCCCAGCCAAGCTCATAGTAAGCCCACCAGCTACCAACGGTAATTCCTAATGTTAAAAATCCCCATGCTGCAAGCGCCCAAGGTCTTACCCAACGAATGGATAAACGATCAATATGTCCTGTCAGTAAAATCGCACACATAAAGGCATATGGCACGGCAAATCCAACATATCCCATATAAAGTAACGGCGGGTGAATGATCAAGCCCACATCTTGTAGTAACGGGTTCAAATCACGACCATCATAAAGATCTAATGTCAGATTTCTCCCAAATGGATCTGACGTAAAAATTAAGAAAGCGATAAAACCAACGGTAATCCCACCTAAAACGGCCAATGTTGCTGATGATAGTTCTAGCGGCATTTTACGCGTTACAAAAACCACAACGAGCATCCACGCCGTTAATGTAAATACCCATAACAACATCGATCCTTCATGCCCGCCCCAAATTGCGGTGATTTTATAGATATCAGGAAGTTTGGTATTGGAGTTTTGGAAAACGTAAGAATAACTAAAATCACTAATCCAAAAGAGATGCCCTAAATACACAAATGAGAATCCCACAAGCACAAACAACCAGATCGCTAACGGCCTTGCGCTATACATTAATTGAGGACTACGTAATTTAATGCCGATTAGCGGCAAGACAAAGAGTGCTATCGACACACCGAGCGCAAGATAGAGCGCGAGTTGACCTAACGGAAGCATAATAACCCTTAATAACGATTGATTGGGGGATCGACTTAAATGTCTTTCTCTTTAAACGGATGACCTTGCGCTTCTAATGTTGCCGCAACTTCTGGTGGCATATATTCTTCATCATGTTTTGCCAGAATTTCTTCTGCCACAAACTGATTACCTTCCACTAATTTTCCGCGAGCAATAATCCCTTGCCCTTCTCTAAATAGATCCGGCAAAATTCCCTCATAACTCACAATAATTTGTTCAGAAGAACCGTCGACTAAAGCAAATTCCACGACTAAAGAATCAGAGCCTTTATGTAACGTTCCAGGAACCACTAAACCACCCACACGAATCGTCTTATCTAATGGTGCTTCGCCCGCATGTACTTGCTCAGGGGAGTAGTAAAGATTCAAGTTATCTCTTGATGCAAACATGGCAAAACCAATCACTAAGAATGCGGCAACAATTACAGCAATCACCACATACATTCGTTGTTTCTGTCTCGGCGACATCATTCCGCGTTTCCCCGCGGCATTCATTTTTGCTTGACTCATTTGATTAAACCCTCCCTAATCATTGCTCGTTTCAAACCTCGACCTTCGCTTACTAATGCGATGATCAATCCGATAAGGCAAATAGCCACAAAGCCATAGCACGCCCAAACATAAACCGTATGCTTGCCCATATCTAAAAGATTTAAAAATTCTGCCATGTAACAACCTCTAAATTAAATATCCTAAATCTGCTATAACGTCTCTTTCGTTCCCCGTCTACTTCTGTCGTCCATTGTCGATCATTATGGTCTAAATATCACCCCTGATCAATTCATTCATGGTGGGAACGTTTTTTAATTTTTTGTATATACTTGCAAGAGTTGCTCTTTATAAATCAGATGCACACTCTTAAGTAGAATATATCCTGCGGTAAACAAGACATACGCAATCATCATCAATACTAAAGGTTTTAACATTGCGGCATCTAAACTCGGGCCACCAGATGCAAAAATCGTACTCTTTTGATGTAAAGTCGCAAATAGATAAACTGATGCTTTAATAATCGGCACAATCACAACACCGATAATCGCTAAAATAGAAATTCCCATATTCGCTTTTTCACGATCTTCAAAGGCATTATCTAAGCCGATATAACCCAAATAGAGGAAAAAGAGAATTAATACAGATGTGAGTCGAACATCCCAAACCCACCAAGTTCCCCAAGTTGGAGCACCCCAAATAGCGCCTGTGACTAACGTAATTAATGTATAGACCGCGCCCAGGACAGCTGCAGATCGAGCAATCACGGGGAATAATTTAATTCTAAAAATTAAAAATAAAATACTCAACGCTGCCATAAACATATATAACGCAGAAGAGAGAATTGCCGCAGGCACATGGATGTACATAATACGAACGGTATCGCCTTGCTGATAATCTACTGGCGAATCAAACAGTCCGTAATAAATACCGGCAATTGCAAATAATGCGCTAAGAATGAATGCCCAAGGAATTAGCATTTTTGCAAACGGCACAAAGTATTTATAACTAATTAATCTTTTAAGGGCGCTAAATCGCGATTTTTTAACCGGTTTAGCAGAAGGCTTTTTTAATTGATCAACGTTGGTCACAACAACCCTTTATTCAAAAAGTATTCTTAAGATCTCTCTATTTTAGGTTAGTCAGTATAACAAATCTTCAATTATCGGCATTAAAAGAAATTGGATTGTTCTGATAAAAAAGGGTAATAGGTCAAATTTGTCATGAATTTATTTCCTACAACCCCTGAATTTATATTTCAATGATCACATGTTACTATGAAAGTTCATGACTTTTTTGCCACTTGGAGCACTGAAAACTATGATAAAAACCATCATCGTCCTTAAAGAGACACTTCCTCTTGAGAAACGTGTGGCGCTCGACCCGAAAAATGTAGAACGTTTTGTGAAAGCGGGATTTAAAGTAATCGTGATGCCGGATGCCGGGATCAATGCCTACTTTAGTAATGAAGCGTATGAGAAAGCGGGAGCAACGGTTGAAATGCCAGCATTTGATGAAGCAGCGATTATCGTTTCTATTAATGCCCCGTCAATAACTCTCTGTCAGCAATTTAAAGCAGGATCACTCCTAGTCACAATGTTAGATCCTTATAACAATGTGGAACTCGTAGAAGCGCTTGCTAAAGCAAATGTTAATGCGATCTCTCTTGAATTCATCCCAAGAATTACGCGTGCACAAAGTATGGATGTTCTCTCTTCGCAAGCCACGATTTCTGGATATCAATCTGTACTTATCGGTGCGGACTTATCCCCAAGATTCTTCCCAATGTTAACCACCGCTGCCGGCACCATTCGTCCGGCGAAAGTATTAGTAATCGGTGCGGGTGTTGCCGGATTGCAAGCGATTGCAACGGCAAGACGTTTAGGCGCACAAGTAGAAGCATATGACATTCGTCCTGATGCGAAAGAACAAGTGGAATCACTAGGTGCAAAATTAGTGGATACCGGCGTCAATGCTGCCGGAGAAGGGGGTTATGCGCGCGAGTTAACGCAAGAAGAGAAAACACAACAAGCAGCGGCACTTGCGAAACATGTCAAAGAAGCCCATGTGATTATTACCACAGCGGCAATCCCAGGAAAACGCGCACCAATTATTGTGACAAAAGAGATGGTAGAAGCAATGATGCCAGGCGCAGTGATTATCGATATGGCTGCTGAAACAGGCGGAAACTGTGAAGCGACCATTCCGGGCGAAACAATTACACTCAATCAGGTCACGATCAATGGTCCGCTCAATCTTCCTTCAACCGCCTCGATTCATGCGTCAGAGATGTTTTCACAAAATATCTATAACTATTTAACGCCATTTGTGACAGAAGAAGGTTTAGCGCTTGATCTCGAAGATGAAGTCGTGCAAGGTTCGCTGATCACTTATCAAGGTGAGGTTGTTTCTGATCGCATTAAAGCACTTATCACAGCGTAACGCTCAAGGAGATTTTTTATGATTACAGGATTTGCAGCGCTCTATATCGTTGTTCTTTCCGCCATTTTAGGATTTGAAGTGATCTCCCGCGTGCCGGCAATTCTTCATACACCTTTAATGTCTGGTTCAAACTTTATTCACGGCATTATCTTAGTCGGCGCCATGATTGCGCTCGGTCATGCAGATGGTTTCTTCCAAACAAGCCTTGCATTTATTGCGGTGGTTTTTGGGGCGATCAATGCTGTCGGCGGCTATTACGTCACGGACAGAATGCTCGAAATGTTCAAATCTAACAAAAAAGAGGAGAAATAATTCATGGGTGCATTGATTGTAAACCTAGGCTATTTCGTTGCCGCTATTGTCTTTATCTATGCTTTAAAAAGCATGAGCCATCCATCAACTGCGCGCAAAGGCATTCATTGTGCCGGTATTGCAATGATTTTGGCAGTTGTGATTACCCTATTCCATCCAGATATCGTTCATAAATCATACTTTACGAATATCATTCTCATCGTGATTGCGATTGCGATCGGTTTCTTCATCGCAAAACGCTCAGCACTCAAAGTTGAAATGACCGATATGCCACAAATGATCGCTATCTATAATGGCGTTGGTGGTGGAGCTGCTGCAATAATTGGTGCCATTGCGCTGCTTCAAGTCGGTTCTCCAGATACTGCTTACAATTCACGAGTGCTTCTATTAGCCGCGCTTGGTGGATTTATTGGTGCCGTATCTTTCACTGGTTCAGTCGTTGCATGGGCAAAACTTGATGGCAGAATGAAATCGACCATTCGTTTCAAAAATAGAAACTTAGTCAATCTCTTCATCTTCCTCTTCTCATTACTCTTAGCGATTTTATTGGCTGCAGAGTCAGAGCCTCATTACTTTATGCTCTTTATGTTCTTTGCCTTAACATTAGCTTTAGGGGCATTGATCGCGATTCCAATCGGCGGCGCAGATATGCCGGTGATCATTTCCCTTTTTAACGCACTTACCGGTATTGCGGTTGCATTTGAAGGTATTGCGCTCGATAATGGCGGCTTAATTATTGCCGGAACCGTTGTAGGTGCCGCAGGAACACTTCTCACGCTCCTTATGGCAAAAGCGATGAATCGCTCTATCAACAATGTGCTCTTCTCTAACTTTGGTGAAGAAAACAGTGAAAGCACTGAAGTGGAAGGCTCCATGACCGAAACAGATGCGGCGAATGCAGCAATGACGATGGCCTACGCGGATCGTGTCATTATCGTTCCGGGATATGGTTTAGCCGCAGCACAGGCACAACACAAAGTGGCAGAGCTCGTGAAAATTTTAGAAACTCGCGGCGTTGATGTTCGCTTTGCGATTCATCCTGTTGCCGGAAGAATGCCGGGACATATGAACGTACTCTTAGCAGAATCAGGTATCCCCTATGAAAGTATCTTTGACCTTGATGAAATCAACGGCGAATTCAAAGATACCGATGCAGTATTAGTGATCGGAGCGAACGATGTTGTCAATCCCGTTGCTCGTATTGATAAATCAAGCCCAATCTACGGCATGCCGATCCTTAATGCGGATCAAGCCAAACAAGTATTTGTCATCAAACGTGGTCAAGGTGCAGGATTCTCCGGCATTGAGAACCATCTATTTTATTTAGATAATACTGATATGGTTTACGGCGATGCACAGAAAGTTGTGAATGAGATGATTACTACATTGAAATCGCTCTAAACAATAACGAAAATAACGAAGTATCACTTTTACATAAAGCGCTCATTAACCAATGAGCGTTTTTTATTGCGTCATTGATCCCCGAATGGGTTCACAAAAAAACATCAATACGTCTGACCATTATCGTTTTAATCGAAAAACCGACCATTATTACTAGCACGCAATACATAAAAATCCGCACATACTCTCCTAGCCGCAAATCTACTTTGAAAGAGACTTGAATCCCTCCTATAAAAATCCGCCTCTCAAAATCTCACAATAAGATCTTTCTTAGCACCTTTCTTTCTCCCTTTTTATCCGCTATAACAGAAAGTACCCTTCTCCCATTTTATGACTCAATCCGAGGATCATTCATCATGCACGATATCCAATTACTCAATCTCTTTGCCGGAAAAACCCAAAATTATCCTGAACATGAACCAAGCGCGATTGCCAAATCCATGCTCTCAGAACCTCGATTTCTCACAACGCTCGGTATCGAAGGCGATGAGCAATATGAAAAGCGCTTTCATGGCGGTGTTGATCGTGCATTGTGTCATTATCCCATTGAACATTATGACTATTGGCACCAAGCTTACCCAGAATTACGATCACTCTTCGTCACACCGGCATTTGGAGAAAATATCTCTACTCGTGGTTTAACTGAAGAAAATGCCTTTATGGGTGATATCTATCAACTTGGTGAAGCCATTATTCAGATCACCCAACCAAGATCGCCTTGTTATAAACTCAACTATCATTTACAAATTCCTAATCTATCACTACTCATGCAAGAAACCGCTTACTGCGGCTGGCTCTATCGCGTCATTAAAGAGGGAAACATTGCACCAAACTCACAGATGATTCTTCTCTCAAGACCAGGAAATCTCTCGGTTAAACGCGCCATCGACATTGCATTTAATGAGCCTTTCAGCGAAGAAAATACGCTTATCCTCCTTTCATCCCCAGGGTTATCCACAAGCTGGACTCGAACCATGCAAAATCGTTTAATCAACAAAACCATCGAGCCTTTTAGTTTCCGACTATTTAAACAGAAACCTTAATTGCCGGCATCATGCCTCTTTTAAGGCTGAACTTTCCACCATGAGTTGTTACAGTGATAAAGATGATTATTCGTATCGAACGTTAAAAAATTCTCTTTAAAACATCTTCTATTAACAGCCGTTGCAACAAACCTTATTAAAAACTGATCTAACGATACGATTCATATCACCTTATTCCAATAACGATAAAACATTAAAATCCCCGGAGGAACCAGTGATGAAAACACTCTGCGCCAATGATGCAACCATTTTTACCTTTGATAAACAACATCCGGCAAAATTAACCGTCAATCCCGGCGATAAAATCGCGATCACGACTAAAGATTGCTTTAGTAATTTAGTAGATGAGCAAAACACCTTAGCCACGCTTGATTGGAATCAGATCAATCCAGCAACAGGACCGATTTACGTGAAGGATGCACAAAAAGGTGATATTTTGAAAGTCACTATTCACAGTATCGAGCTGGCAGATCAAGGTGTTTGCGCCGTTGGTCCTGGATTTGGTTTAGTGCCAATTGAAAAAATGACCCAAAAAATCATTCCCATTCGAGAACAACAAGCGATTTTTAGCGAAAGCATTCACCTTCCGCTCAATCCGATGATTGGTGTCATCGGCGTTGCACCTGAAGGAGAAGCCATATCTACCGGCACGCCCGATGCACATGGTGGCAACATGGATACCAAACTCATCAAAGAAGGCGCCATTCTCTATTTTCCTATTTTTACCGAAGGCGCGCTTTTTGCACTCGGTGATCTTCATGCCGTCATGGGTGATGGAGAAATCGGCGGCTCAGGATTAGAGATTGCCGGTACGGTGATTGTGACGTTAGATCTCATCAAAACAGCAGATTCTGAGCTCAAGATTGCCCATCCCATTATCGAAACGGATGATCATTTTGCATTCATTGTTTCTCGTGAAACCATTGATCAAGCCATTATTGATGCCACGAATATCGGCGTTTACCATTTACAAAGAGCACTGAATATCTCTCTTGAAGACGCGACAATGCTCGGCAGCCTTGTTTGTCAGGCAGAAATTTCACAACTTGTCGACCCGCAATTAACGGCTCGATTTATGGTTCCTAAAACATTATTGCCAAAACTGTTTTAAATCGCCGAGTTAAATCTTTTTAAAGTCGATATATGGCTGGAGAGAATGCTTGCGTGCTTGTATCGATCTTGCACCAGCAGTTGTAACAATGATTCATAGCTAATGTACAATTGAATCGAATGTTTACATGCTTAGATTAAGCTCGTACTAACAATCAAAAACTGACTCATCACAAATACTAAAATGCATTACCAGCAAATACTAAAAAGGCGTTCCAAATCATTCGAAACGCCTTTTCTTTACGCTTATCAAATTCGTTATCTCATCAAAAACTAATCAAGATATAGTGAAATTGGCTTAAAACTATCTGATTAAAGATTCTATTTAAAAGTCGATGCATGGCTGGAGAGAATGGTTGCACGCTTTTTAGTAATCTCGCGCCAGCAATTATAAAATCCCTTTTTAAAACAAAATGGCTATATATCGTTTTAACCCGCTGTTTCATCCCAGTTTTGACCACGACCGACTTCCACAATCAATGGTACATCAAGCTTAATCACATCCGTCATTGCTTCGACTAATAGTGCGGATGCCGCTTTTTCAGATGCTAATGATGATTCAAGAATTAACTCATCGTGTACCTGCAATAACATCTTCGCTTCAATCTCTGGCTTTTCCACTAAGAGTTTATCGACTTTTAGCATCGCCAATTTAATAATATCCGCTGCTGTTCCTTGAAGTGGTGCGTTAATCGCCACACGCTCAGCGCCAGAACGCGCAATCGCATTGGAGCTGTGAATGCCCGGCAGATAGAGACGGCGACCTAACAATGTTTCCACATATCCTAGATCTTTCGCTTTCTCTTTCGATTGATCCATATAGTTTAAAACGCCGGTATAACGACTGAAATAGAGACTGATATATTCCTGTGCTTGTCCACGAGAAATGCCGAGCTGCTTCGCCAATCCAAACGCGCCCATTCCATAGATTAAACCGAAGTTAATCGCTTTTGCCGCGCGACGCTCTTCGCTCGTAATCTTCTCAAGTGGAATCCCAAAAACTTCTGATGCCGTTGCCGCATGGATATCTTTACCCTCTTGGAACGCTTTTAACATCGTTTCATCTTGTGAAAAGTGCGCCATTAAACGCAGCTCCACTTGTGAATAGTCCGCCGCTAATAAAATCGAACCTTCTTTTGCAATGAAGGCTTCACGAATTCGGCGACCTTCTTTCGTTCGAATCGGGATATTTTGCAAGTTTGGATTAGATGACGATAGTCGTCCAGTACTTGTTTGCGCTTGGTTAAATGAGGTATGCACACGTTTTGTATCCGGATTTATCTCTGCCACTAACGAATCCGTATAGGTTGAGCGCAGTTTTGAAAACTCTCGATATTCCATAATGATCTTCGGCAATGGATAATCTTCCGCAAGCTTTACTAACACATCTTCCGCTGTGGAAGGCGCGCCTTTTGGCGTTTTCTTGATGACTGGCAATTCGAGCTTTTCAAATAGAATGGTTCCCACTTGTGATGGCGAGCTCATATTAAATTCTTCGCCGGCGAGCGCATAAGCGTCCCTTTCAAGCTCCGCCAAATTCTCGCCAAATTCCACACTAAGCGCATTGAGATGATCTGCATCAACCAAAATTCCCTCATGCTCCATTTTTGCTAAGACAGAAACTAGCGGCACTTCAATCTCGTCATAAACCTCGTATTGGCTCGCCTCTGACTTCAATCTCGGTACAATACTACGCTGTAATTGTAAGGTAATATCCGCATCTTCTGCCGCATAGAAGCTCGCTGTTTCGATATCGATTTCATCAAACGTTTTCTGCGATTTTCCTTTGCCGGCAATCGCTTCAAATGGTGTCGTTTTAAAACCAAGATAAAGCTCCGCAAGCGCATCCATGTTATGACGATTTCCGGTTGGGTCGAAGATATAACTCGCGAGCATCGTATCATCGGCAATACCTTTTATCTCAGCACCGTAACGCTTCAAAATATGCCAATCAAACTTAATGTTTTGTCCCACTTTAGGGATCGATACATCTTCTAAAATCGGTTTTAATAACGGCATCACTTCCGCAATCGTTAACGGATTCTCAAGTCCAGCTTGTTTAAACGGAATATAGACCGCTTCACCCGGCGCAACAGATAACGAAATCCCTACAAGATTTGAGCGCATAAACTCTAAACCATCCGTTTCCGTATCAAGCGCTAATAACGCCGAGCCAGGAATCAACTTGATAAAGGTTTGTAACGCTTCCATTGTCGTAATAGTCTGATAATCCGTTGTTGCCGGCATGGTAGGATTTACCCAATCGCTCCCATTATCTTCAGATGCTTTTGTACCTTTAGCAACGGGTGGCACAAAACTTGCCGCAGGCTCTTCGCCAGCATTATCTAAACCAATCAATAATTGGCGAAATCCCAGATCTTGGTAAACATCTCTTAAGCGATCAATAAATTGATCTTTACGTTTTAACTCTTCCACTTTTACCGGCAAATCATTCGTAATATGCAGTGTTGTTAATACTTTAGAAAGTTCGAGAACATCAAGACTATCACGTAATCTCTCACCAACTTTACCTTTGATTTTTTCAGCATTCTCGACAATACCTTCGAGCGTGCCATATTCATGAATCCATTTTGCCGCTGTTTTCGGACCAACGCCTTGAATGCCGGGAATATTGTCGGCGCTATCGCCCATTAGCGAGAGATAATCCCGCACTTGTTCGGGATACACACCATACTTTTCAAAAACTTCGACACGTCCTAGCATCTCATTTTTCATGCCGTCATACATCGTGATCAAACCATCTTCCACAAGTTGCGCTAAATCTTTATCACTTGAAGCAATAATCGTTCGAATCCCTTTCTCTTTCGCTTCTAAAGCTAATGTCGCAATCACATCATCTGCTTCAATGCCGGGAATAGAAATTCTGGGATAGCCCAACAGATCAATAATTTCAAAAAGCGGTTCAATCTGATCACGCAATTCATCCGGCATCGGTGGACGATGGGCTTTGTACTCCTCATAGATATCACTACGAAAACTTTTACCGCTCGCATCAAAAATGACGCCCAAATAATCAGGATTAAATTCGCGCATCAGCTTCTCAAACATATTAATCACACCACGAATCGCACCAGTTGGTCGACCATCAGGACTTTTAAGTGGCGGTAGTGCGTGAAACGCTCGGAAGAGAAAGTTAGAGCCATCAACGACTAAAAATGTTTTCGACATATTGATCTTAACCTTTGTCCTTCAACCCTGCTGGATACGCAGAGGAGTTTAAAAAATAATGAATAGGATGATTATACAAAAAAAGCGAGAACAACGCTGTTCCTCGGAAAAAGATTATTCCCACAAAACGATCATTTCCTTAGCAACACTAATTGATTGTGGCTCTTTATTTGAAAATTTCGCCAATAATGACTCTCAAGTGATTGGCACAATCAGGGTCTTATTTTCCCGGTCATATCCATTTTAAAAAGCGTGTTGCCACTCGGAAATTTAACAGCGATGAGATAATAAAAGTGGACTTTATTTATAAAGATGATAAATATAATCATTCACATTTGATAATAAAATTTCACTAAAGGGGAAGATCATGCGTAAATTATTACTCGCAGCAGGATTAGCAGGATGTTTAGGCGTTGCTATAGCAGCACCGAAAGCAGTTGTCATGGACTTTGGCGCACTTGATACCATTGATGCATTAGGTGGCAGTGAATCTGTTGTGGCAATTCCCAAGCAGTTTGCACCTGAGTATCTTGAAAAATATCACACTGACGAAATGTTATCTTCTGGCGATATGTTCAAACTTGATATGGAACTAATCAATAATGAAAACCCTGATTTCATCGTTATTTCAGGTCGCCAAGGTCGCTCCGCGGCACAGCTACAATCAATCGCGCCAGTCATTAACTTCTCTGCAGCCAATGATGATTTCTTAGAATCTGCGAAGTTTAATATTTATGCCGTTGGTAAAGCGATTGAGAAAGAAGCAGAAGCGAAAGCTGCATGGGATTCCCTCAATAACAAAATTGAAAAATCTGCTGAAAAAGCGAAAGCATCTCCACAGACTGCATTAGTGATTATGCATAATGATGGCAACTTTTGGATCTCTAATACCAGCGGTTATGCCACTTTAGTCCATGATGTTCTCGGCGTAAAACGCGCAGAAACAGAAGAAGTGGAGAAAGGTGTACAAGCAGATGCGAGTTATTTAACCGCTAAAAACCCCGATATCGTCTACATTATCGACAGAAGTGCAGCAATCGGTCAAACACCGATGAGCCAAGATCATTTTAAAGCGGCAGACTTTGCGGAAATTAGTGCTGTTAAAAATGATAAAGTGGTTTATCTCACACCAAAGCTTTGGTACTTATCTGGCAAAGGCTTACAAAGCCTCGATCTTCAAACAGACGAGATCATGAAAGCGATCGATTAAGCGTTCCTAGATTCGCTATTTCATATCACAGAATCAATGATACAGCCGAATCGGTTATTCATTGTCTAATGAAGAGCTCTTGAAAATGCAGTAGCATCTACTTAGGAGAATATCTGTAGCTTTTTTATCAATTTTTTACCAGCAATTGCAAAAAAGTTTCTTAAACAAAAACCCCAATAATTCATTGGGGTTTCTTATTTCTTGTTATGCCACTAATGCACTGATCATTTTTTCATGAAGCTTTTCATGCACAATATATCAATCAAAAAGTACTCCGCAATGATCATCTGCAACCTCAATTTTTAACAAACTACACAAAGTTATTATAGATAAAGACTACTAAAATGATGGTTAAGAATCCCGCTAAGGTTTGACGAATGCGTTTTACTGGCAATATGTAAACGAGTTTCGCGCCAATCGGTGCAAAAACGATGCTCGTCAAAGAAAGCCCAATTACCGCAGGAAGATAGACAAATCCTACTGAGCCTTCCGGCACATTTTCAACACCGAAACCATTGATCAATGCGCTTGTTGCTCCAGCTGCTGCCATAAACATGCCAATTGCTGAAGAGGAAGCGATCGCATTTTTCATCTTGTAACCAATTTTACTCAATACTGGCACAATCATCACGCCACCACCGATACCAACAAAGCTCGAAATAAAGCCAATTATTCCGCCCGCGCCTAAATAGATCGGTTTTGGCACACCAGATACTGAATCAGCCTCTTTTTTGGAAGCCGTTCTTAACATATTAATAATGGTATATGCCAAGAACACACAGAAGAATAGTTGCAAGATAAAGTTATTCATCATACTCACCACTCGGCTGCCGATTGCAACACCAATAATCGCGCCAATCCCCATTAAAAATACAACCGACCAAACAACCGATCCTCGGCGTTGATGCGCAATCACAGAAGAAAGGCTAGTAATTCCCACAACGGCAAATGATGTGCCAAGCGCTACCTTCATGATTAACTCAGGGTCAACACCTTGCGAAACCAGAAAAAAGACTAATGCCGGTACAACGACCGTTCCACCACCGACACCGAGCAACCCTGAAATTAATCCAATCACACAGCCCAACACTAAAAAAATCAGTAACTCTATCCCCATTTTCTCCTACCTATCTTTCCGTTTTATTCATAAATCGTCTTGATTTCACTGTTATTGACAATATCGCTCTCTTTCGCTGATAGCAATCCATATGCCGAGATATTTTATGGTTATCTAAAACACTCTCTTGAAAAGAAATGCTTTCAAAGTGTTTCATCAAACAATTAACTCTCTGTATTATCATAAAAAACAGGACTCGCCATCGTCTTGTCACGATGAATCCTCATGCGCAACCTCTGCAATATGCTACACTTTCGACTCTTATTGCTATTTTGAATATCGAAACTATAACACTATGATCACACCTAAAAGCTTCGACCAATACGCTGAACAATATGACCGTTGCCAATGTTTTACATTCTGAAGTCAAACTCGTCGCGCAAACATTAAAAGGTTGCCAGAATATTTTCACCGTCGGTTGCGGCAGTGGCTTATTTGAGTCTATTTTACGACAAGAATATGGCATCAACATTGATCATGGCTTAGAACCTTCTCAAGATATGACAAGCATTGCGAGAAAACGTGGCATCAATGTAACGATTTCGACTGCTGAAGAGTATGATTACGCCGGACAAACCTACAATACGATTATCTATAATGGTTGCCCTGGATATATTACGGATCTTGAAAAAGCACTGACTCAAAGCTTTAATGCACTCAATCTCGGCGGAAAAATCATTGTGATTGATATCCCGAAAGAGAGTGGCTACGGCTTACTCTATAATTTAGCAAAAGCGGTGGGTGCTTGGGATCATCCTTTACTTAAAGATGTTTATCCTCGTAATCCTTATCCTATTGAGCTCGTCACACAAGCAAATTGGCGGACAACTCAAGAAAAAATCGAGACGATGAAAAAGATTGGTTTTATCGACTTTGAGTTTAGCCAAACTTTAACAACACATCCCATTTACTCTGATGATATCGCTGAAGAACCAATTGCCGGGTTTGATAAAGGGGATTATGTCGCAATTTGTGCCTATAAAAAATAGAGGATTCATTCATGACAACAACTGTATGGAGTGATCTCACTTGGCAACAGCATCTGCCTATTTATCATGAAACCCAAAATGCCCCTTTTATCCAAGAACTTATCTCTGGGACATTAGATTCTGCTCGTTTTACCTTCTATATCGAACAAGATGCTCTCTATCTGCAATCATTTACGAAGTTATTAAAAACCATGGCGCATCATATCGAAGAACCTCTGTTTAAATCCTATTTTCATAACTTTGTTCATGAAAATATGGAACAAGAAAAAGCGCTACATGATTTCTATCTACAAAAGCCCCTTACAGACATTACGCCGACCAAAACTTGCCAAGCCTTTATCAATTACAATGCTGAACTAGAGACATTGCCAATTCCGCTCGCACTTGCCGGCATGCTTCCCTGCTTCTTAGTCTATCAACAATTAGGGCTTTACATTTTTGAGCAACATACGCGTCAAGGGAATCCTTACTTAGAATGGATTGATACTTATGCCGGTATCGAGCACTCGGAATCTGTTGCAAAACTAAGTGAGATGTGTGATCAATATGCCGCGGATGCAGATTTACCAACAGTTTCTGCGATGCATCAATGGTATGAAAAGGGCTGTTTATTCGATCAAAGATTCTGGAATAGTTGCTACAAAATGCGCTCGTAAAAAGTACCATATTGCATGCAATATAATTTGATAAATATCAATTCCTTACATTTTTATGCGCATTTATTTACATGTAAAGTTTGCAAATTCTCAATGAATAAGATAATCATAGAGGTGTCGGCTTTATAAAATTTTGCGATTAGATTGATTAAAAATATTAAAAAATATCACCACAATCTAATAGCATTCAAAGGAGGACTGAGCTCAAGAAAGAATATACTTTCACGGTTTAGTTAATATGGTGAGTAAAAGTATCAGTCTCAAATAATAAGAAAAAATGGGGACACGATAGGCTTAAAATTCTAGGGACCTACGTTTTGTAAGGCGTAGGTTCCTAGGTTATTCTTCAAGATCGCTCTGCGGTAAATTCACATATAATTTACACGAGGGCGCATCTTGAAATCGGTAGGCAGCAATTGCCAAATCCGCAACTCAACCCAAAGAGTTGTTACAAAAACATTGTTTTCAATGAATGACACAATATCTACCGCAATTCGCGGAACAAATTAGTTGCTAATCTTCCCCTGAAAAGTTTCGTAAAATACCCTATAATTGTATAATTTGATTTTCAAACGACAATTCATAATACGCGCTCGCGCTGTATTACAAAATTAAGGATTCAATATTATGCGATCACATTATTGCGGATTAGTGAGCGAGGAGCTTCTCGACAAAACTGTAACACTTTCTGGTTGGGTACATCGTCGTCGTGACCATGGTGGCATTATCTTTGTTGACCTTCGTGATAGAGAAGGTATCGTTCAGGTTGTTATCGACCCAGCACAATTAACCACGCCTTTCGCTGAAGCTGAAAAAATTCGTAATGAGTTTGTGATTCAAATTGAAGGTAAAGTTATCGCTCGTCCAGACGGTATGATTAATGAAAATATCGTTTCTGGTAAAATTGAAGTTATTGCAACTGAATTAACGATTCTCAATACCGCGGCTCCCCTTCCATTCCAACTAGGGGATGATAAAACTTCTGAAGAAGTGCGCTTAAAATATCGTTATCTTGATCTTCGTGATTCACGTATGCATAAAAACATTATGCTTCGTTCAAAAGTCACGCGTTATATTCGTCAAGCACTTGATGAACAAGGCTTCCTTGATATCGAAACACCTTTCTTAACAAAAGCAACGCCAGAAGGCGCACGCGACTATGTTGTTCCATCACGTATTCACCATGGTGAATTCTTCGCACTTCCACAAAGCCCACAACTCTTCAAACAACTCCTAATGGTGAGTGGGTTTGACCGTTATTACCAAGTCGTTCGCTGCTTCCGTGACGAAGACTTACGCGCAGACCGTCAGCCTGAATTTACCCAAGTGGATATCGAAACATCATTCCTCTCTTCTGACGAAATCATGGATATCGCAGAAAAAATGATTCGCGATACATTCAAAGCATCTATCGATGTTGATCTAGGTGACAACTTCCCACGTATGACCTGGCATGAAGCAATGGCACGTTTCGGTTCTGATAAACCCGATCTTCGTATCCCACTTGAGTTCACAGAAGTCACTGAACTCATGAAATCATGTGAATTCAAAGTATTTAATGATGCCGCAAATCGTGAAAATGGTCGCGTTGTTGCATTAAATATTCCAAATTCATCAGATCAATTTACCCGTCGGCATATTGATGAATATACCGAATTTGTAGGCCGTTACGGCGCAAAAGGCCTTGCTTATATTCGTGTGAATGATGTGGCTGCAGGTCGTGAAGGCTTACAATCACCGATCGTTAAATTCTTAGATGATGCGACATTAACGGCGCTTCTTGAAGCAACGAATGCGAAAAGTAATGACATCATCTTCTTCGGTGCGGATAAAGCAACGACAGTTAACGATGCGATCGGCGCACTTCGTGTGAAAATTGGTAAAGACCTCAACCTTCTCACTCATAAGTGGGCACCAATGTGGGTTGTTGACTTCCCAATGTTTGAATACGATGAAGATGCTAAACGTTATGTTGCAGTTCACCATCCATTCACCACACCAAAAACAGGTATCGAATCACTCAATGATCCTGCGAACTCTATCGCCAATGCTTATGACTTAGTATTAAACGGTACAGAATTAGGTGGTGGATCGATTCGTATCTATAAACACGATGTTCAAATGAAAGTATTTGAACTACTTGGCATTGATAAAGCGGAAGCTGAAGAGAAATTCGGATTCTTACTCGATGGTCTTAAGTACGGTGCGCCTCCTCACGGTGGTATTGCATTCGGTCTTGACCGTTTAGTAATGCTCATGGCAGAACAACACTCTATCCGTGATGTTATTGCATTCCCGAAAACACAATCAGCGGCATGTTTACTCACAGATGCACCGGCATCAATCAGCCAAGCGCAATTAGATGAGCTCGCAATTGAACTTGTGAAAGAGGAAGAAGAGAAATAACCCCTCTCCTCCCATTATAATCTAAATTTAAAAAGCTTAACTTTTATAAGTTAAGCTTTTTTCTTAGATAACTTTCATAAATTGGGTAAATCTTACATATTGTTATACGTGAAATCAGTCTTAAATGGTCTGATTAAAACATTGTTAAAAACAGATCTATCGCTGAAAAAATAACGACATGCTTTTAACGATCTCGTACCAAAATTTATCATGACAATTCTCAACCGGTGTGATGATACTGATCTCTCAAAACTTATATCACTAGTGATCATTCCCAACATCCTCCGCTCATTCAAACTTAAGTGAATTCTTGGCAATTGTGCAAGTACAACTGACAAAATATGCCGGACTCAACAATCATTCCTATAAAATAAATCCGATCAAACCGATAAAATAATTAATTCAAGGTTTCGATGAGAATAGTGAGAGAAACTTGACCAGAGTGGTATAATGATCGGTATATTTTACTGTTTTCACTTAAGGAGAAAAGAAGATGTCAATGATCGATGAAACAGGAATTAACTTCACAGATTCTGCCGCACTAAAAGTGAAAAGCTTAATTGATGAAGAAGGCGATGCAAGTCTTAAACTTCGTGTTTATATCCAAGGCGGTGGTTGCTCAGGCTTCCAGTACGGCTTTGCATTTGCAAACGAAGTGGAAGATGGCGACGTTGAAGTCGTTAACCAAGATGTCACACTTTTAGTGGATCCATTAAGCTATCAATACTTAATCGGTGCTGAAATCGACTATGTAAACGACTTACAAGGCGAGCAATTTGTCATCCGCAATCCAAATGCGACAACCACCTGTGGTTGTGGTAACTCATTTAGCGCATAATGATAATCAAGATAACGGATTAATCCAGTTATTATTAATTGCCTATTTCGTTTATACTATGAAAACAATTATTAACGAGATAAAGCACCTATCTCATAAGAGGTTGGTGCTTTTTTTAAGTCTGCATTCTTATCTAGGAATATAAATCATGGCAACTGGTTCTATTTTAATGTTTATTATTGCGGCAATTGCCGTATTACTGGTTTTCCTTGGAATTAAAATGGTTCCTCAAGGAAATGAATATACGATTGAACGTTTCGGTCGATATCGTAAAACATTAACTCCAGGAATCTCCTTTATCGTGCCCTTTTTTGATCGTGTTGGTCATAAAATTAACATGATGGAAAATGTGACGGACGTTCCTTCACAAGCGGTAATTACCCGCGATAACGCAATGGTTCGCGTCGATGGCGTAGTCTTCTTCCAAATCAATGATGCTGCTCGCGCTGCTTATGCAGTAAACAATCTAGGCTCAGCAATCTTAAATCTCACCATGACTAATATTCGTACCGTGATGGGATCGATGGATCTTGATGAATTACTCTCAAAGCGTGATGAGATTAATGCAAGTCTTCTTTCCGTTGTCGATCATGCCACAGAACCTTGGGGCGTAAAAGTCACTCGTATCGAAATCAAAGACATTGAACCACCAAGAGATCTGATTGATTCAATGGCTAAACAGATGAAAGCAGAACGTGAGAAACGTGCCGCAGTTCTTGAAGCACAAGGAATTAGAGAGGCAGAAATTCTTCGCTCAGAAGGAGAGAAACAATCGGCGATCTTAACCGCCGAAGGTAAACGCCAAGCGGCATTCTTAGAAGCTGAAGCTCGTGAAAGAATGGCGGAAGCTGAAGCAAATGCGACCTTAATGGTTTCTAAAGCGATAGGTGAAGGTGATATTCAAGCCATTAACTACTTCGTGGCACAAAAATATGTCGAAGCTTTTGGTAAAATTGCCGATAGTGACAATAGCAAAATTGTCATGATGCCAATGGAAGCTTCCGGCATTGTCGGCTCCATTGCCGGTATCGCAGAACTCGTTAAATCTGCAGGAAAGGATTCATAAAATGACAGAGATTTTATCAGGTATTGACCCAATGATGGCTTGGCTAATCGTTGGTGCTGTTTTGATGTTATTAGAACTTATCGTTCCTGGTGTTTATCTCTTTTGGTTAGGGGCTGCGGCAATTGCTGTTGGAGGATTGCTCAGCTTCTTGCCCCTCTCTTTTATTATCCAAATTCTTCTTTTTGCCATCTTTTCAGTGATTGCACTTATTATTGGCGTTAAAGTTTACAAAGGAAAAGATCAAGATATCGAAACGCATCATTTAAATCAAATTAGAGGTGCTGAATATATTGGTCATACTTACACTTTAACTGCCGATATTACGAATAATGCCGGTCGCTTGCCATTAGGGGATTCTATCTGGAATATCCAGGGAGAAAATTTGCCTGCTGGCACGCAAATTCGAATCACAAAAGTTGTAGGTAATGCGTTGCATTATGAGCGTGTCAAATAACGATCCTCACAATATGATAGATATGCAAAGAAACTCTTTAGGAAGCGGACAAGCATTGCCTTTTCCGCTCTCTAAAAGTGTTATTGGCATTGCCATTAGCTTACTCTTTATTCTTACGATTAGTGGTAGTAGCGCTCTGCTTTCACCAATAATCCATCCGATCGGCTTAGTGCTCGGCATCTTAATTCCGGCCTATTTCTTTCTACTCTTTGCCCTGATTCGCCGTCATTCGCTATTTTCAAATATTCTCTTCTTCTTACAAAAGCAGCTCTCAAAACTACAGCTGCAAAATCGATCATCTACTAATAACTCCATACAATCGACACTTAAGCTTAGCTTTCAACCCGATCCTCAGGCGCTGCAACTGCTTACAAAAGTCATTATGCATAGTGCTTGGTTAGTAATATTCGCAGCTCTTGCGACGAGTTTCTTTTTTCAATTCACCCTGAAGCAGTATCAATTCAATCTTTATAGCACGCTTTTTCCAGAGGAAAGCGGTATCTATCAGCAGATTTTACAAACTATTAATTTTCTCCCAAATCTAATTTTTGGTGAATTGACCAGTTCACAGCTCATCGTCAATAGCTTAAAAGGAACAACATCTGCATTAGAAAATGCCATTTGGGCAAGATGGATTTTGATCACCTTGATCATCTATGGATTACTTCCAAGATTATTACTAGTATTCATCTCTTACCGGCAATATCGCCACTATCAACAACAATGCCTCACCCAAGAAAAAATAACTTCCGCAACGGTTATCGATGCTGCGAAGATCAAACCGAAAAGTGAGCGCCCCACAAAAACAATATCCCAAGGCAGTGGCACGATGAATATCGCGCTAGATTTCAGCCAGCCGCTTTCGGAAACGATCACAATCATTAATGATCGCCATGCTTTTACAAGATTACATCACAAAATAATGGATGTGCCTCTTGCAGAGCTCACACTCTATATTGATGCCGCACTCACTCCTGATCGCAGCTTATTACGTAGATTATATACGTTACTGAATCTTTCCGTGAAAAGTACCATTATTCTTGTCGAATCCGATACCCATTTACGGACCGAAGAATGGCAGCAAAAAATCATACCTAATCTTCTAGATCAGGAACAAATTATCGTACAACCCTATGACAATCTAAAAAACAATTAAGTATTAAACGAATCAACGAAGGAAATGGATGCCAATGAAAACATTAAAAATTGCGATTGTCGGTCATACTAATACTGGAAAAACTTCACTGATTCGCACAATTACTCGCGATAGAAATTTTGGCGAAGTCAAAGATGAGGCTTCCACCACTATCGATGTCGCAGAAATTCAGCGCACCTCAAACCAACTTACGCTCACTTATGTAGATACGCCTGGTATTGAAGATGCCATGGATGTTTTGGATACGCTAGAAAAAACATATCCTTCTCAATCTCGATTAGATGAAGCTTCTCAGCTTCTTCAATTTGCCAATGATCCTAAGATAGAAGCCGTATTTGAACAAGAAGTCAAAGTGATTAAGCAATTATTTGCCACTGATCTGACCTGTTATATGATTGATTGCCGCCTGCCTTTTCTTCCAAAATTTGATGATGAACTCACTTTAATTGAAAAAACACACCATCCTATTTTACCCATTCTGAATTTTGTGAATGGAGAGCATTTAGCAATATGGAAACAACATCTGAAAGCGCATGGTATTCATCATTACCTTGAGTTTGATACCATCATGCCGCCGCAGAAAAGACGTTTCTACGAACAAATTGCCATTATGTTTCCGGAATATTACCCCGAAATAATGGCATACATTCAATTAGAAGAGTTTGCTGAACAAAAAAGATTAGCCGAAGCACTCAATGCCGTAGCAAACTTTTATCTCAATATCATGACGCTACAAATTAAAGCAAAACGTCATCTGCCAGCAACAGAAATCATGGAGAAGCTACATCAAAATGTTGCGATTATTGAGCAGAAAACCATTCATACGCTCTTAACGATCTATCAATTTAATGCCGAAGATATCGCTTATTTTACCTTGATGGTTCAAGGCGAACAGTATGATCAAGATTTTTTTACAAGTGATAATCTCATCGACTTCACCATACAATTTAGTAAAGGTGCTGGCGTAGGTGCTGGCTTAATGGTGGGCGTTGATACTTTAGCAGGCTTTACGACATTAGGCGCTGCATCCGCAACAGGCGCAGTCATTGGCGGACTTGCCGCATCATTGAAACACTACGGTACAAACATGATCGATAAACTGCAGGATATTGAAACCTATTGTGTGAATAATGAAGCGATTAATCATCTTACCACACGAATGCTTTTAGTCATTGCTGCTTTAAATGGTCGCAGTCATGCGGCGCTTAAACCTATTCATCTTCAAGAAAATCCAAAATCTTCAACAATGCTGCAAGCCTTCATTCAAGAGACGAAAAACTTACGAGCAATGCCAGAATATTGTGAATTAGAGAATCCTATCCTCTCACCTAAACGCAATAAACAAGTGCAAGAACTTGCCAGCAAGATCACACCCATTTATCAAAATATGATACTTAACCATGAAACTAATGATGACAATCTAGAATACCTAAAAAAGTGATGAGTAGATTCACTCAAATCAATGCTACGCAGACTTTTGTAATCACTACTGGTATGCGTGATTGATAAGAACTTGCAAAAACACTTTCTCCTGCAATATCTCACCTTTTCAAAGCATTTTAATGAGATTATTTAAAGAACTATCCTAGGTAACTAGTTCTTTCTCAATATAACATTAGGTTGTCACTAATTTCGTCATATCAAGCGCATATAATGCGAATTTTTCCGCATCTTCACCGGCATAAACAATCGGATACTGACACTCTTGTTCAATAATTTTTTGAGCTTTCGGAGTATTTGCGGTCTCAATCAAAAGCGTGGTACTAACTAGCGCTGGCACATCTAACCCCCAATTATAATCGGGCGTAATCTCCAAAACACCTGCTTCAGATTTTGCCGTAATATACGCTAAAATGACTTCCGGAATCTCTTTCATTGTCGCACAAACGACATTGCTACTGCCAGCTCCAGGAAAACGATCCACTAACGCACGGTAGCTATTGGTCGCTAAATAAAAGCGATCATCTTCGGCAATGGTTTGCCCATTAAAACGCAGATTTTTCACGCGTTCACTCGTGTCATGCCATAAATTTAAATCTGGGCGATAACGTGGCAATTGTGTTGGATCAATTTCATACTCAATTCCTTTAATAATATCGAAATTATAAGGACGATATTTTTCCCAATTAATTAAATGTTGTGGCGTAGAACGATTCGGATCAATCGTATAATAGAGACTTGCACAGCATTCTAACCACTCTTTCAGATTCTTGCCGGTAATCTCTAAAACTACTAAATAATTGGGATAAACATAAAGATCCGCGACATCTTTAAAAGAGAGATTCCCAGGAGCAATCTCAGTAAAATATGTCGGATCATCCTTTCGGCTTCCCACTTTAAAGAGCGGCACTGCCGATAAAATCGGAAGATCATTTAATAATCCCCGCTCTGCTAATAATTTTTCTGCATAGTGGGTTTGTGCATCTGCCACAATTTGAATGCAATGATCATCCTGAATCAGAGACAAATAACTATAAAACCCTGAACGACATTCCCCAATCGGAATATTCATCGTTTCTCGCACGGCATTATGTGCTGCTTGCATCGCATTTAAATATTGCGGATCAATTGCTCGACCCCTTACTAATACATCTTCGATGTAACGTAACTCCGATCGACCACAAGAGACTTCCCAAGCATTCGTTGCGGCATTTTTTCTCAACTCTAGATCAATGATACCCAACCATCTTGCCCAAGATCCAGGCATCACCGTTGGTGTACCACAAATCGTTCCTGCGGCAATATCAACACCCATTGCCGCCATATCTTGAAAACTATTAGAAGGAAAACGGCGATGCTGATGACCCGTAATTAATGCATCAACACCAGGAATCTTAGCAAGATGATAACCACTATTTTCCATCTCAAATTCAAAAGGTCGACGAGAAATCCCAGTGTGTGCTAACACAACGACGATATCTGCGCCATCACGCTTCAATTGTGTCACCTGTTTCTCTACAGATTCCACAGCATCATGCGTAATCAGTCGCTCATTTGTTACCGCATATTCATCAAGATGATTCTTATCCCAAGTCGTGATTTGCGGCGGCACAATGCCGGTAATGCCGACTTTTAGGGTAACTTCCTCTCCACATTCACTGACAAACTCTCGCGTTAATATCACGGATGGCGGTAAAAGATATTCACCTTCCGAATTCGTAATATTTGCATTCACATAAGGAAAATTTGCTTGTTGAATAACATCTAAAAGATAAGGAACTCCAAAATTGAACTCATGATTCCCTAAAGTCGCAGCATCATACTGCATCTTATTCATTAATGAATAGGCAGGATGTTCATATTCTACGGCATAATCTCGTAGATAATCTGACATCGGAGATCCTTGTAGCAGATCCCCATTGTCAAAAAGGAGTGAGTTAGGATTTTCTGATCGTGCATCAGCAATCACATTTGTAAGACTAACCAGCCCTAACCGATCGATCGTTTGATCTTTATAGTAATCAAAATTCATGTAAAAACCATGAACATCGGTTGTGGCTAATAGTCTCAACTGCAGCTTATCGCACTTCTCACTCATAATGATGATTTATTCATCTCCAATAGCCGCTAACTGATCAGCTTGGTTCTCTTGGATTAATGGTTCAATCACCTGATCTAAATCTCCATTCACAATCTCATCAAGCTTATACAGCGTGAGATTAATACGGTGATCCGTAATTCGACCCTGTGGATAGTTATAGGTACGAATACGCTCAGAACGATCTCCCGAACCGACAAGGTTACGACGAGTTTCACTCATCTCTTTCTGTTCGCGCTCACGCTCTGCTTCTAATAAACGAGAGCCGAGTAAACTCATTGCTTTCGCTTTATTCTTATGCTGAGAACGTTCATCCTGACATTCAACCACAACCCCTGTTGGTAAATGCGTAATACGAATCGCAGAATCGGTGACGTTAACGTGCTGACCGCCGGCTCCAGATGAACGGAAAGTATCAATTTTAAGATCCGCAGGGTTAATATCGATCATTTCTGTTTCAGGAATTTCCGGTAAAATCGCAACCGTTGCCGCGGATGTATGAACGCGGCCTTGTGATTCTGTCTCCGGCACACGTTGTACACGATGCGCTCCCGATTCGAACTTCAGACGAGAATAAGCACCTTGTCCTTTAATCAGAACAACGGCTTCTTTGTAACCACCATGTTCACCATGATGCTCACTAATGACCTCAACGCCCCAACGACGTTCTTCAGCATAACGCATATACATCCGTAATAAATCACCAGCAAAAATTGCCGCTTCATCACCACCGGTTCCGGCACGGACTTCTAAGAATATATTACTATTATCGTAAGGATCCGTTGGTAAAAGAAGGATACTCAAAGATTTTTCTAAGCGCTCCTTCTCTTCTTCTAACACTGGCAACTCTTCTTTCGCCAGCTCTTTTAATTCACTGTCAGAACCATTAAAAATCTCTTTAATCTCAGCAAGCCCTTCTTCATTGGCTTTCCAAGCATTAAACTCGATAACAACTGGATCTAAATGAGCATATTCCTGAGATAGCTCTCTAAATTTATCGTTATTACTAATAACGTCAGGATCAGATAGAAGGTGAGACACTTCTTCTAAGCGCTCTTTCAACTCTTCTAACTTTATAATTATACTGTCTTTCATTCGTAACTTTGCGCTATAATAGATTATTAAAACTTTAGTCGCCCATTATCTCAAATCTAGAGGCTTTCGTACATTGCGAAATGATCAAATATGAAGTTAATGCATTTTTTACTCCTGATTCTTCTTTTAGTCTTAGGACTACTCATCAAGCAAACATGGTTTGATGAAGAGACTGGTCGTAAAAAATTAGATGATCTTCAATCATCACTAGAAGAACTGAAAGTACAGAATAAGGAATTGATTGAACAAAACAATCATATTCGCCAAATCATCAATGGTATTAAACACAATTATAGTGCTCGTGAAGAGCTTGCAAGAAAGCATTTGGGTTTAATCAAAGAAGATGAAACCTTCTTCCATGTGATTCCGTCAGAAACAAATAGTAATTACCAAGAGACCGAGGATTAATTCTCTTAAAATTGAATGGTCATTAAAAATTTTAAAAGAATCCGAATAAACGATGCTATCAGGAATCACTTTTTCCTCAATAATGGGAATTAGAGTTTCGGATTTAGCATTAGGAATAACTTTTGTGTAAACCTTACCACCACGCTTTAATA